>ERZ1034901.78-NODE-78-length-74406-cov-6.572716_pt1 | contig 74406 bp, 62 predicted proteins | sample MGYA00520628_ERZ1034901 | MGnify/ENA primary metagenome ERZ1034901 (study PRJEB33766, sample SAMN09781783) | gut metagenome | biome: gut microbiome | host: Homo sapiens | place: Madagascar | study: EMG produced TPA metagenomics assembly of the PRJNA485056 data set...
CAAATTCCGATTTATCAATCTTCAATATCACATATTATACATCATAAATATGAAAATTTCTACCCACCGTCTATTGACCTCAAATTTAAAATAGGCGGCTTTTTTTATTTTCAAAAAAAGTTGAAAAATTTTTGATCAGAGGGGGTGCAAAATGCCTTTCCCAGTTCAAACAAGTGAAGGGGTTAATTCCGAACCACAAAATCGGAAGCCTTTCACTTGAACTTTGAAAACTTAATATACAGGTCACTAAGACTTTATTTATGATGATAGCCACCTTATCGGGTACGCCGGGACTTCTGAATTTCAGAATAGCGAGAACTCCCGATATAAATAACAGGTTGCAACTGTTATGGCGACGACAGTCAGAATGATAATGATACTTCCCTACGGGGCTGGCGGAGAACCCGGCAGAGGTGAAACTCCTATGATACAGATTAGCTATCTGTTCCTTAGTGACTTCCCGCAGCGTTTTGCTCGGCAAGGGGTATTGAGAATAAATATTGCCACGACCGATTAGGAAATGAATCGGTCAGGTACATAGCCGAAAAGCTATACATTCACCATACTTGCGGCATAGTGAGAGTAGAGTTGTTTTTTCCCCGTTCAAGACACAGCCAGAGTTAAGGATGTTGCGAACGATTCCTATTTTTACGGAAAGCTGGGGCATTTGCCCCAGCCTTCTCCAAGCGCTTGACCACTGGTGGAGCGCTTGGAGAAGGTTCTCAGAATGATACCATATATTCCGCGCAAAGAAAGATTTACTGATTGATACAGAGATAGACAAAGGAAATTGCAGATATGGATATTCACAAAAACTTGGATCAGACCACAGAACTGGACATTGCACGGAACGATCTGGCAGTGGAAAAGAAGCTGGTTGCCTGTATTGAAAACCTTGTCATGAACGATGACTTCACAGCGGCGGTCAACTCCGTGCTGACGACTATCCTCGAACATTACGATGTGGATCGTACCTACTTTGTCAGTGTCGGCGGCAATGATATCTTTCAATATTGCTTAAGCTGTTCTGGTGCATTGGGTGTCTCTCTGAGCAAAAAATCCACATCGCACGCTTTTGTATAATAATGCGTGTATTTTTTGAAAGTATATTGTAATTTAAAAAGCACTGCGCTATAATATCAATACAGTTTGGTTTTGCGTCAATCTATCACTCGCGACAACCACATGACAACAGGAATTATGATGCACCATAATTCTTGGATAACTAAAACACTCACGATACCACAGAACAAATCGCCATAGCTTATCTGTTTAGTATTTGCTTCTGGGGAGCGAGTGGGAATAATCGCGTAAGTCAGTATAAATTGTTAAATGCCTCCAATCATTTGGAAACAAATGGTTGGGGGCATTTCTTTTGCCAGAATGTATATGTAAGTGTGAATGCTTTGGTTAGCATAGTTGGTGCGTTACGTTCAAAACGAAACACGAGCATGTCTTTATTTTGTATTTACATACAGAATGAGGCACGCTCGTGTTTCTATATTCATTTTTGCGTACCGTATTGTCGATGTGGTACTAGCGATCGGCAATACGGATTATAGATTACCTAAAATAGCTTTCAGGTCTTCTTCAGGGGTGGTAATAGGGGCGATATTGAATTGTTCAACGAGGAAGTTCAGTATGTTGGGAGATAGGAACGCAGGTAGAGAGGGGCCGAGGCGGATATTTTTGATGCCAAGGTGTAACAGAGTCAGCAGGATACAAACTGCTTTTTGCTCATACCAGCTAAGCACGAAGCTTAAAGGCAAGTCATTGACATCGCATTCAAAGGCAGTAGCCAAAGCCGTGGCGATTTGAATGGCAGAGTAAGCATCGTTGCATTGACCGATGTCAAGTAGTCGAGGCAGACTGCCAATAGTTCCCAGATTCAGGTCGTTGAAGCGATACTTGCCACAGGCTAGGGTTAACACGATGCTATCCGCCGGCGTCTGCTTTACGAACTCGGTGTAATAGTTTCTGCCGGGTTTTGCACCGTCACATCCGGCAACCAAAAAGAAATGCTTGATAGCACCGGCCTTTACAGCATCAATCACTGTATCGGCAATGTGCATTACAGTGTTTCTGGCGAAGCCGGTCATCACGGTTGTGCCATTGTTGATGCCGGGAAAAGTGGTATCTTCATCGAATCCGCCCAACAATAACGCTTTCTCAATAATAGGTGTGAAGTCCTTTTCCGCGCCAATGTGGCAAATACCGGGATAGGCAACAACTTCGGTGGTAAACATACGATTTACATCGTTTTCTTTGGGTGGCATCAAGCAGTTCGTGGTGAACAAAATAGGTGCCGGAAGATTTGCAAATTCCTTCTGCTGATTCTGCCAAGCGGTGCCGAAGTTGCCTTTCAGATGTGGGTACTTCTTTAACTCGGGATAAGCGTGAGCAGGCAACATTTCACCGTGGGTGTAGATGTTGATGCCTTTCCCGGCCGTTTGCTCCAATAAACATTTTAAGTCGTAAAGGTCATGGCCGGTGATGACGATGAAGGGCCCCTTTTCTACGGTCAGACTGACGGCGGTTGGTTCGGGATGACCAAAGGTTTCGGTATTGGCTTTGTCCAGCATGGCCATACACGTAAGGTTTATTTCGCCAACTTCCAGCACGATGGGCAGCAGTTCTTCGATTCCCCAATCATCCCTGCCGATGGCACATAGCGCCTTGCACAAAAATCGATGAATGGATTCGTCTTTGTAACCCAGCACGGCGGCGTGATATGCATAGGCGGCAACACCACGAATACCGAATAAAATCAGGGATTTGAGAGAACGGATGTCTTCATCGGCATGCCATAGCGTATTCATGTCGTAATCGATAGATTCGGCGGTATACTGGACGCATTGAGGCATAAGCTTTTGCTTTTCACACTCAACCCGCTCTATGATTGCCAGCAAGGCATCGTTATCAAAATTTACATTGGTCAAAGTGCTGAATAAGCCTTCGATAATGACGGAAGCGGCGGAATCGCTGACAATATGGTTATTTTCATCGGTGGCACGTGCCAGCCCTATCAGGCTACCTGTTAGCTTATCTTGAAGTGCTGCAGTATCAGCTTTTTTACCACAAACACCCATTGCTCCTGTGCAGCCGGTGCATTTTGCGGTTTGTTCGCATTGAAAACAAAACATAATCAATTCTCCTTTACTTGATGATGCATCCATCGGGACTGATGGTTACGATACGAAGCGGAATATCCTTGTCACTTTGCTTGATGGCAGTTGCAACAGCATGACTGAGGCCGCCGCAACAAGGTACAGTCATTCGGACAACGGTGATAGTACGGATGTTGTTGGTTTTGAAAATAACCGAAAGCTTTTCAGCGTAGTCTATGGTATCCAGTTTGGGGCAGCCAATCATAGTAATGTGTTTTTTCATAAAATCATGGTGGAAATTGCCATAGGAAAAGGCCGTACAATCGGCGGCAATTAGCAAATCTGCATCGTTGAAGTAAGGTGCATGAGGTGGTAACAGTTTAATTTGCACTGGGAAATTGGCCAACTCGCTAGGCACAGATACATCGCCATTATGATGGCCGTGGCAAATCGTTTGGCTGGTAGCGTTGGAACAAGCGCCGGAAAGTGACGCTTCTTTGGTGCGCTTTGCAGCTAATACAGCAACCTCATCGTAGGCAAGTGCTTCTCGCTCTTCGAAGGAGATGGCATTCATGGGACAAGCAGGGAGACAATCTCCCAAGCCGTCACAGTAGTCCTCGCGCAGAAGCGTGGCCTTGCCATTTATAAGACCAATTGCCCCCTCGTGGCAGGCATCGGCGCACAGACCGCATCCGTTGCATTTTGCTTCATCAATAGTAATAATTTTTCGGATCATGGTCATTCCTCCAATCTCTGTTTTGTGCTGTTATCATATCAGATAAAAGCCAACAATGATGTTGCAAAAGTCACATAAAAAGCCGTTAATAGAAATTTTCCTATTAACGGCTTTTGGCTTAAAATTAATCTTGGAAGTGTTACTCTTTTTTGTAGCGCTAGGATGTATAGCTATCAAAGGTTTGCGCTATTCGTTGATGTATGTATCAAATGAAAACGACCCATCATTATAGGATTCGGAAGCAGTTTTTGTCGTAGTCAATCAATCCATCTGCTTTCATTTTCACCAGTTCTCGAGTCAAGGCACTGCGGTCGACGCAGAGATATTCTGCCAGTTCAACTCTGCCAAGTGGAATTTCAAAATAACGGGATTGTTGAGCCTGTGCTTGGATGGAGAGATAGGCCAGCAATTTTTCCCGGATGGAGCGTTTGGATACCACCTCGACCTTGCGTATCAAATCAAGATTTTTTTGGGCAATAATAGTAACCATGTTCTCAATGAGTTGATGGTGAAACACGCATGCCATGGTGCAGCTGTGCATGACACGGTCAAAAGGGATAAAGAGAATTTGGGCATCCTCCGATACCAGAAAGGTAACAACAGATTGATTATTATTGCCACAGACGAAGGTTTCGCCGAACAAATCGTTTTGGCATATTCGTACCAATAGGGTCTTATTGCCCCAAAGGTCTTCTTTGATCATATCCACGGCGCCGGAAATAATGATACCAATGTGCTTGATATTCTCATCCTCAAAAGCCACAATATCTCCTTTGTTGAAGGTACCAATATGATAACCGATGCAACCAAGCATGGTTTTACAATCTTCGGGACTTATTCCGGCGAACAAGGGGGAATGCACCTTGTGCAACATATCGTTCATAACTATCGCCTCCTTGCGTCCCATTGTATAACGTAGGTAACGACGTTGCAATTGTCACATTTAGGAAGTATAGTATGAATAGTTTTCAAATACCCGTGGTGGAACAGCTTAGAAGCTGTGGCCGTCACCAAAGGCAGAAAATCAGTGATACCTTCGATTATGATACAGGTCGAAGAAACATAGTCCCATGGCTATGGATGTGTAATTATTGAAATGATTTATACTGTAGGTGAAGGTGTTATTGGTAGCGCTTATTATGCTATACTTTGTAGGAGAAAAAGTGTGTATAGAGGACGATGAATGCGGGAGTTGGTGGGAATGAGAAGGGAATCGTTTTCTTTTTACGGTGCCGGTGAGATGGCATTTCACGGCACGATTTGGATGCCGGATGCGGTGCGTCCACGTTTGGTGGTGCAGGTAGCGCATGGCATGACAGAGCATATTGGGCGCTATGAGAAGCTGGCCGAAGCGGTAACGGCGCATGGGATGGCTTTGGCCGGGTATGATTTGCGTGGGCATGGACAAAACAATTGTAAGGGAAAGTGTGCGTCTTTTGGAGAAGGTGGCTGGGAAGCTTCGCTTTATGATATGCACATGTGCCATCAAGTATTGCGCAAGCGTTACAGGGATGTGCCACAGGTGTTTTTGGGCTTTTCTTTGGGCTCGTTTTTGCTTCGAGATTATTTAAGTGTGTATAATACCTCCTGTGCCGGGGTGATTCTTATGGGCACCGGCACGCAACCAAATGCGGTGCTTGGTGCGCTCAAGCTGTTGGTAAAAGGCCAGATTAAGAAGGCAGGATTTGACAATACCACGCCGTTGGTGCAAAAGCTGTCTTTTGACACCTACAATAAGCCGTTTGCGCCCAATCATTCGACCTGTGATTGGCTCATTAGTGATGCAGTGGAGGTGGCGCGATATGTGCAGGATCCATTGTGTAAGTCATCAATTTCGAGCGGATTGTTTTGGCAGCTTTTGGATGCGATGCAACGCACAGGCCGAGCATCAACATACAACCAATGGCCGCAGAACTTGCCGGTATTGTTGTTATCCGGGCGCGATGATCCGGTCGGCAACGGTGGCAAGGGCGTAGAGCAGGTAGTCAAGCAAATGGAAAAGGCAGGCATGGAGGATTTGCGGATGTTTTTGCTGCCGCATGCGCGTCATGATGTATTGCATGAGGCGGAAAATGGCATGGCAGACAAAGCGATGTCTATTATCACAGCATTTTTGGAGCACTGCGCAAAAATCTATGAGTAAGTTGCAAAAGTTGGCGTAATATGGTCTAATATAGATGTTATATAAGCTTATGATTGGATAAGTGTTTCTACAAACTACCGTAAATAGTTGACTATAACAATGAAAAAAGTTATTTCTGCGGTAGGATAATACTCTCAAAAATTCAAGCTACATTATCAGAGTGAATCCTCGGATGATGTAGCTTTTTCTTGCCTGAAATAACAGAGGAGGTTGTATCATGTATGATGTGTTAATTATCGGTGCCGGTCCAGGTGGTATCTACTCGGCGTATGAGTTGGTAAAGCGTAATCCTGCACTGAAGATAGCGGTATTTGAAGCAGGGCATGCATTGGAAAAGCGACATTGTCCCATAGACGGTGAGCGCATTAATTCCTGCGTAAATTGCCCAAGCTGTTCAATCATGAGTGGTTTTGGTGGGGCAGGGGCTTTTTCTGATGGGAAGTACAATATCACCAATAATTTCGGCGGTACGCTGTATGAATACATTGGCAAGAAGCAAGCGCTGGCGCTGATGCAATATATTGACGGGATTAATATGGCATACGGTGGTGCAGGCACAAAGCTATATTCCACAGCCGGAAGTAAATTTAAGAAGCTTTGCATGCAAAATGATTTGCACCTTTTGGATGCATCGGTAAGACATTTAGGAACGGATATTAACTATGTGGTGTTGGAAAATCTGTATGCTTATTTAAAAGATAAGGTGACATTTTATTTTGATACGCCTGTGGCACATGTTTATGCGGAAGCGGATGGCTATCGTGCGGTGTGTGCAGGTGGCGATTATGTGGGGAAGCAATGTATCATATCCGTAGGTCGCAGTGGCAGCAAATGGATGGAAACAGTGTGCGAAGAGCTGCGTATTCCAACCAAATCCAATCGTGTGGATTTGGGGGTTCGTGTAGAGCTTCCGGCAGAGATTTTTTCTCATTTGACAGATGAGCTTTATGAAAGCAAGATTGTATACCGTACACCAAAATACGGTGACAAGGTGCGCACCTTCTGCATGAATCCTAGAGGCGCTGTTGTGAATGAAAATACCAACGGTATCATTACCGTGAATGGACACAGCTATGATGATCCGGCGTTGCAGACAGAAAATACCAATTTTGCATTGCTAGTGAGCAAGCATTTCTCCGAGCCGTTTAAGGATTCCAACGGCTATGGCGAATCGATTGCCCGCTTAAGCAATATGCTCGGTGGTGGGGTGCTTGTGCAACGTTTTGGTGATTTGATTCGTGGGCAACGTTCGACCCAAAAACGCATCGAAGAATCTTTTGTGGTGCCAACGTTAAATGCAACCCCGGGTGATTTGAGTTTGGTGTTGCCGAAACGTATTTTAGACGGCATCATTGAAATGATTCTGGCCTTGGATAAGGTTGCACCGGGGACTGCCAATGAGGACACCTTGCTCTATGGGGTTGAAGTAAAGTTTTATAATATGGAGGTTGAGGTGGATGAACACCTTGAAACCGCCCATAAGGGGCTTTATATCATCGGTGACGGCAGTGGCATCACCCATTCTTTGTCACATGCATCCGCCAGCGGGGTGTATGTAGCAAGACACATTCTCGGTGATATATAAAGCAGCGGAAAAAATATAAGCACAGTCATTGTAATGGACAATGGCCGTGCTTTTTTTGTATAAGTGCTACAAGATAATGTGAAAATCAACTTAAAACGCTAATTGAGTCCAATTTTTTGGACACCTCATATTTTACAATAAAGGTGGGAAGAATAGCAGACTTGATTGAGAAACGAGGTGCTCCAATGAACTATATTGTATTGGATATGGAATGGAATCAAGCGTTTACCAATAAAAGAATGGTGCGGACACCGGTGGTGCTCTATGGCGAGATTATTCAAATCGGTGCTGTTAAGTTAGACGAGAACTTTCAGATGGTGGATTTTTTCAAAATAGGCGTGCGTCCGCAGTATTATGTCAAAATGCACAAAAAAGTCAAAGCACTCACGCGCATTACAAACGGAGTGCTTCGTAATGGCTTAGCGTTTCCGATGGCGCTCTCTTATTTTAGGATTTGGTGCGGTGAGGATGCGGTATTTCTTACGTGGGGAAGCGATGATATGGATATTCTTCGGGACAATATGACGTTGCATCAAATGTCACATAAGGGTTTGCCAAAGGCCTACAATCTACAGCATATTTTTGATGCGCAGATTGCAAAACGCGGTCACGTTATGTCGCTAAAAAAGGCGATGGCACTCATCGAAGCACCGGGACGCAAGGCGCACGATGCGCTGAACGATGCCATTAACACCGCAGAGATATGCAAGCATCTCGATATGGAAAAAGGGCTTGCAGAAGATGATGATATTTTGGACAACATCGAGCTTGCCAGTGAGCGTGTCAACGGGCCGTGTATAGAGTGTGTTGAAAGTGAAACGCTGTACCGGAGTAAAACACATGCGCTGGCTGATGTGGCGTTAACAACGTTTTATAGTGAGCATTATGATTGCCAAGTGGTATGTGAAGTACCGTTCAAACAAAACAAGATGAAGTACATAGCAAAGGGTACTTTGGCATCCGGAGAAACGGTGTTTGTGCGTTTTAGATTTAAGCGGATGGATGATGACCAATATCGAGTGGTACGCATTATTCATGAGTGGAATGCGGAAAATGCCGCTTACTACGATAGTAGGCGAGAAAAGAATTTATTAAAATGTGCAAGAGCCCTTGAGTTTTCTTACGAGGAATCAGGGACAGCGGGACTTAGTGGCATAATGTGCAGTCAGACGGTATAATGCAAGTAATGGGTGCGCGGTTTTTATTGTGGAACGGCGCAGGACATCAATCAATGATGAAAAGATGCAGGTGCATCTTACTATACAAAGTGAAGCAATATGGGGAGGGGTTCAAATGGAAGAGATGATTATCCACATGAATCAATTGGAGCGGAATGAACATCATGCACAGATAGAATCAGCCATTGCCGAATTTACAAAGCTTGATGGGGAAGCGTCCTTTGATGATGTGATTAAAGTGTTGGAAACTATCCGTCAAGCAATTAATGCTAAAGTGCAGGTGATTGTGCCGGTAGAACTTGAAAATGAACAGGCAGCGCATATAGCAAATGTGATGCTTCAAAACGATGAAGCATCACCACAAGATGACAACGTAAAAATCAATTTTAGAACGGTTTCAGTCGAAAACGGCCATACCGCATTTGTGGCATTTACGAGCTATGAAGCTGTGGAGGCTGGTTCGGCAACGTCTACAGCGACCATTGATTTGGAGAGCTATCTCGAGCAAACGCTGATGGATCAAAGCGTAACAGAGTTGGTTTTTAACCCATGGACGGATTACTTTGTGATTCCGAAGCAATTTATAGAAATGATTTTTCATGCCAATTTGACGTCGAAAGATTACAAAAACCAGGTATATTTTGAAACAGGGGATATTACCACCTATGAAGTGGATGCCATTGTCAATGCTGCAAACGAGAGTCTGTTGGGCGGTAGCGGAGTAGATGGCGCCATTCATCGTGTGGCTGGGCCGGAGTTGCTTGCGGAATGTCGCACCTTAGGTGGCTGTAAAACCGGAGAAGCGAAAATTACCAAAGGGTACAAACTCAAGGCTGCCCATGTCATTCACACTGTGGGGCCGATTTATTCCGGCAAATCACAAGATGCGGTGTTGTTGCGTCGATGCTATTGGAACAGCTTGGAGCGAGCACGAGAAAATCGTATCCACAGCATTGCGTTTCCGGCAATCTCTACCGGGGTGTATGGTTATCCAATTGAAGCGGCTACAGAAATTGCGGTTCAGACCATACGGGATTGGGTACTGGTGAATCCTTATTATGGCATTACGGTGGTATTTGTAGGTTTTGATGAACACACCACAGCGGTGTATGAACGTATATGGGATGCATGTGAAGAAGGTCCAAATCGTCGCCAAGTAGTGGATGAAAACGACGGCACCGTAGAGCGTGCAATAGCCTTTGCCATGAAAGCGCACAAGGGTATGAGTGCGAAGTGCACCAATCGTCCGTATATCCTCCATCCCCTCGAAGTAGTACAAATATTAACAGCGATGGATGCCGATACCAATCTTATTGCAGCAGGGGCGCTTCATGATACCGTTGAAGATACGGATGTGACCATGCTTGATATTTATGAAACGTTCGGTGTGGATATTGCAGGTCTAGTAGCAGCCAATACCGAAGATAAGCGAGATATTTGGTATATGCGCAAACTTCATACTATTGAGATGCTTGAGGATTTGCCGATTCGCGAAAAAATGCTTATCATGGCAGATAAGCTTGCCAATTTGCGTCGTATGATGCGCGATTATGAAGAAATTGGCGATCAGCTGTGGGAGCGCTTCAATGCGCCGCAACATATGCAGGCATGGTATTTTGGTAATATAGAAGATGGATTGCTGGATTTACAAGATTATTACGATACAAAAAGATGTTATTGGGAATACAATGGTTTATATAAAGACTTGTTTGTGATTTTTGTAGTGGATGCGGACAAAGGGCTTTTATATCAGCTTAAAGTCAGCGGAGAGGAATTTATGCTCAAAAAAGGAAAGACGGAATGGCTTCCATTTGAAGGCAACATTAGCAAGAATGCAGTGGCCATTGAACGCAAGCAGGCTGAACGCATTGAAGACAATTGGGCGGAGCCGTTTTGGAAAAAACATGCTGAAGACATGCAGGACGGATTCTATGTGTTGTACGATGCCAGCGACAGAGGTATCGCGATTGACATTGAAGATGCGTGTATGCGCCTTTTGGTGCGTAATGGTGTCGCGCCGGCGGATGGTGATAATCCAAAAGCCGGATTTATGCCGGTGCATTGCTTAGATAGCGACGGTACTCATCATGTGTTGACGCGTTTGCGTATTGAAAACAGCGTTCGCAATAAACTCACCACCATCCTCACAAAAGCATTTGGCAGCGACGATGGCGCCGCACGATTTAAGAAATATTGCACCGAGTTAAATGAAAACTGTGACTGCGTGACCGAGTAAAAATATGTCATTAGCGTATCCATAAAGAAAGTCCCTTACCGATTCAAACGGTAGGGGACTTTTTGTATGGGATTAGGAATGCCAAATAGCAGTACCAAAGGAATTAAACGCGGGGTCGATGCAAAAAATAAGGTAGGCAACAATCCAGTAAACAGCAACGAAGACGACAAATATCTTAAAAAGGTTGGTGCTTTTGAGGGCTAGAAAAAAGTCCGTGTTTTTTCATTTCTTCATGGCAGGCTCCTTAGTTAATAATAATAATTCGGTAATAGACCATTCGATTAGAAGGCACACTGTCTTTATTGTATCGATTAAAAGAGCGAAGATAAAAGGTAAATTAACAGTTGCGGATGAATGTCAATAGTCATGTTCACATTTGCGACAATAATGGTGGATTTGTTCATTGTCCTTGGACGAAAAGTTTTCTAGAATAATAGTAGTCCGACATTGTGTTGTACAACGTAATGTTGTTGTTTGTGGGGGGATAAAATGAATCAGTTAGAGTCAATGAAAAAAGAACCGACAGGAAAACGTCGTATCAAAGAGGCATTCTGGCAACTTTATCAAGAGCGTCCAATCGAAGATATTGGTATTAAGGAAATTGTCGCTTTAGCCGGTTGTAATCGCACGACGTTTTATTATCATTACAAGAATATTCATGAGTTATTGGATGATATTGAACATGAATGTATTATTCAAGATGTGTCTTATCTGCTTATGGATGTGATTCATAACAATAAGAATTATATAGCACTGTTGGATTTGATTAATTCAAAGAAAGATGTGCTTATGCGTATCAGTTTGCTTTTGGGGCCCAATGGGGATCCGGCGTTTTCTCAAAAACTCAAAGAATTGATTTTGAAACGCTGGCGTGAACTTATTTGTGAGCCGGGCGAGGAGCTGCCGCGAGAAAAGCAGATTATTCTTGAGTATCTAATCAGTGGATTGTTGGGTCTATTGAGTAATATGAACGGCGGTGCTCATTTCACTGTGGAAGAAATTGCTAACGTCATGATGCGCTTGTATTCAGCGGATTTGCTTAAATCCATCGATCAGGTGCTGTTTAATGAAGAATAATAATAGAGGCCTTGTGAGGTTGTACTCACGAAGGCCTTTTTGTGTGGTGTGGAAAATATCATTGATAGTAGGAATATGAACGGTATACTGGTTAAAAATATCTGTAGATGGCTATTTGTTAGGAAGATAGAGGAGTGAAGAGATGAAAAAAAGATGGCCAATGCTGTTGTTGATAGCCATGGCATTATTGATGTTTGCCGGTTGTGGAGTTGGTACGGAGAAAACAGAAAGTGGTGCCATTATCAACAAGGATTATAGCGAAAAAACAATGACCACAGTGAGTGGTGAAACTATTGATGTAGCGAATACTGCTTTTGCGTTAGGTGCGACCAATTATGGTTATGCGATGGTGTATCCGCAAAGTTGGAAAGAGATTCCGGACATGAATCTTTATTTGGCGCGTGATGATAATATTTGTGTGGCAAGCTATGTGCCACAGGAGGTAGTCAATCAATTGACAGTCATGGCAGATTCGGATATAACAGAAACGGAAATGGCACAAGCAAGTGCTTTGCTGAAAGAATCGCGGATTCCATTTGCTGCGCTGTGTGCCTTAGAGGACAAACAAAGTAGCAAGCCGGCCTTGTTGGCAGATTATCATGCATCCGAGGAGATTGCAATGGCAAATGGTTATGCGTATGTGCTTTACTATAACACCGCATTTGATTATGAAGAGCTAAGCGAAGCGGATACAGCAAATTTGACGATTCTGGCAGAGAGTGTAGAAACGATGGCAAATAATGTTGTGATTTTTCCACCGCAGGTGGTAAAAGAATCCGAATTTGCCGGTGGTTTAGCATCGTTTAGTGCAAAGGATATGAATGGCAAAGCGGTCAATCAAAGTGTATTTACCAACTATGATTTAACGATGGTAAATATTTGGACCACATGGTGCAGTTATTGCATTAAGGAAATGGATGGACTTGAAGCGCTGTACAAACAGCTGCCGGAAAACGTGAATATGTTAACTGTTTGTGTAGATGCGCAGGAGGAAATGCAATTGGCAGAAGAAATTCTGGATAAAACCGGTGCCACATTTCAAACCTTGGTGGGCAATGACAGTTTGCAGGAAACATTGCTTCAATATGTGAGCGGTTATCCAACCACTGTTTTTGTGGATAAAGACGGGAATGTGGTGGGTGATGTTCAACAAGGTGCGCCAGGTAGAGATGTGGTAGCGGGCTATCAAGCACTCATTGAAAATCGCTTGGCATTGGTGAATGAATGAAAATAGCAAGCGGTGTGGTATTGAGCGCTAGGTGTCAAGTGCCTTAGCTTTTAATAAGAAAGACATTGAGCCATTTTTCATGTGCGCGGTTAGGTCGGGCATCGCCGGTGATGAACTGGCGGTCAATATGTAAGTCAGGGAGCGCATGGAGGACGTTGTTAAAACGCCTTTCGGTCATGTCGGTAAAGAAGCGGCCGTTACGCATTTCATCGGTGTTGCCATATTTGAAAGAGGCATAGAAGCAACCACCGGAAAGCAAGCAATCGGAGAGTGTTTGCATGACGCGAATGAGCGTCTCCCATTCGAGATGTAAAAGTGAAGCACACGCCCAAATCCCATTGTAGAAGCGATTCGGCCGATAATCTTCGAATGTGGTGCATATAACCGGTTGACCAAGAAGACGGCTTGCATGGGCGCACATGGCATGGGAACCGTCAATCGCCGTTATCTTATGACCCGCCTGAAGAAATGCCAAGCTATCGCGCCCAGAGCCACATCCCACATCAAGCACAGCAGCATGGGGCGGGAGGTAGGTCATAAAAGTCTCTTGAAGTGCACGAAAATCAACAGACGCTGTTGTTGCAACAAATATATCAGCGTTTATATTGTAGTAGTCGATGGTGGTTGCTGTTGTGTTCATGGCATACTCCTTATAACAAATGATGATATCTAATACCAGTATAATAAGGTTGTGCTTGTCACTCAACGCGTCTTTCAATAAAAAACGGCAGGAATTATTGCACAAAGGGTGGAATTTATTGGAATGTTGTGGTATCCTTCGTGATAACACGTGGGGCGTTCTGTGAAGGACGAGTGTACAATGAAAAGATGAAAGTGGGAACTGTCGCTTGGCAGTTCCCATTCGTCTGTTATTGTGGAAAAATAGGACGAAGAAATTCACAGAAAAGGAAATGACTAAGTATGAAACATTTTGCAAAGGAAGAGTTTTTCTCAATTCCTAATTTAATGGGTTATTTTCGGATTCTCTTAATCCCAATTTATTGTACCTTCTATATTACGGCCGAAAGTCCAAAGGATTATTGGTTAGCAACGGGGATTGTGCTTATCTCGGCGGTGACAGATTTCTTAGATGGACAAATTGCACGCCACTTTGATATGGTGACGGAATTTGGAAAGCTGTTGGACCCGGTTGCAGACAAAATAAACCATGCGGCAATGGCTGTTTGTGTAGCGACGAAATATCCGTTTATGTGGGCATTGTTGGCTCTTATGGCAGTGAAGGAAGGATACATGGCCTATCAAGGGCTATATTATCTTGGCAAAGACAAAATGATGGATGGTGCCAAATGGTATGGTAAGGTCTGCACGGCAGCGCTTTTTGTTGGGTTGCTGATGCTTTTCTTTCAATACAATATGTCAGTTGGCACTGCCAATGGAATCATCCTGTTAATGATGTGTGTGATGATGTTTACCTTCACAAAATATATCATGTACTATCAAACGATGAAAAACAACTAACCAAGTCCAAACGAAACCGAAGATGGCCACCGGCTGCCTTCGGTTTTATTGTTGAAAGCAGGTCTATCAGCAGCTATCATGGAAGTAATCAAAGAGTGATGAATACGGATTCAAAAGTTTTGTTTAGTAACGATAGGCAGGGTAACCGTTATTGATGTTGCTATAAGATGTAAAATTGTCAATAGAAGGTGTCTGTTGGGGTTTGAAAAGGTAGGGGAGAGAGTAATGCTTCAGCATGGATTATATGAGCAGGTGGTGAATGTGGCTTTAAAAGAGGCACTGGAAGACATTCCGGAAGCGCGGAAAGCACTCGCACCGATTGATGCGGCGGAAGCATCGAAGGTGCTTAGCCAATATATGACTGATATTATCAAGCAAGGGTTTGACAATGTTGTGGATAACGGTGGCGATATCGCATCTCAGGTTGCCCTTGCCAATAAAATTGTGGACGTAATCGTTCAAACGACAGCACAAGCGGATTTTGCAGAAAACGGTATTGATGCGCAAGCAAAGCAATTATTGGCACTACTGCAGGAAAAAGATCCCTTGCTAGCGATAGGAAAGAGTGCCGCGCATTTACAACGTCCGGAAACATCTGTGGCGCAAAGCTCCTTATTCGCAGGTGCCATTCACGAGCCACAAATGGTAACGGAGCTGAAAAAAGAAATTGCATCAGCGGATCGTATTGATTTGCTTGTCAGTTTTATAAAATGGAGTGGGCTGCGACTTATTATTGAAGAGCTGTATGATTTTGTGCAACGCTTCGCATTATCACCACTTCATATATGGGAGCGACAGATATTAAGGCCATAGAAGCTTTACGCAAGCTTAGGAACACAGAAATTAAGGTGAGCTATGACACCAAACGCACGCGTTTGCACGCCAAAGCTTATGTTTTTTTTCGAGATACGGGGTTTACAACTGCCTATGTGGGATCATCAAATATGTCTAACAGTGCTCTTTCCAGTGGCTTAGAATGGAATGTCAAGGTGACACGAAAAGATTTACCGGAAACTATTCAAAAAATTACTGCGACATTTGAAAGCTATTGGAATGACAGTGAATTTGAAGTATATACAGACCGCGAAGTAACACGTTTAGCACAAGCGCTCAAAGCAGAAAAATATACAGAAACGAATGATAGTGAAAGATATACCTTAGATATCATGCCATACGCTTATCAACAAGAAATTCTCGATCGACTGGAGGCAGAACGGTCGGTACGAGGATATTATTGTAACCTGGGAGTAGCAGCGACAGGCACGGGGAAAACAGTCATTTCCGCTTTCGATTATAAGCACTATTGCAAATTACATCCAAACACACCATGTCGTTTATTGTTTATTGCGCATCGAGAGGAAATCTTAAAGCAGAGTATGCATACGTTCCGCGCCATCTTGAAGGATGAAAATTTTGGGGAGTTTTTTGTCGGAAATCACCGTCCGCAAAGCATTGACCATTTGTTTATGTCAATTCAAACCTTTAATGCTCAAAATTTTACTGCGAAAACAATAAAGGACTTTTACGATTATATTGTGGTGGATGAATTTCACCATGCAGCGGCGCCAACCTATAAAACCTTACTCTCATACTATGAGCCACAGATTCTTTTGGGGCTTATTGCTACACCGGAGCGTATGGACGGAAAAAGTGTTGTGGACTATTTTAACAATCGTGTCGCTGCAGAAATTCGTTTGCCGGAAGCCATTGACCGCAAACTCTTGTGCCCATTCCAATATTTTGGTGTGACGGATACGGTGGATTTAAGTGAGCTCAAATGGACGCGTGGCGGATATGACAAGGGCGAATTATCAAATTTATATTCTTTTAGTGGCAATGTGGCGCGTAAACGTGCGGATTGGATTGTGCAGTCGGTATTGAAATATGTGACAGACATTAATGAGGTGAAAGGTTTAGGCTTCTGTGTGTCGCTGGAGCATGCACGCTTTATGTGCGATTTCTTTAACGAATGTGGTATTAGTGCGATGGCGCTAACCGGTCAATCTACTGATGCGGAACGTAACCATGCAAAAAGACGCTTGGTTAATGGTGCGGTGCGATTTATTTTTGTCGTGGATATTTATAATGAAGGGGTCGATATTCCGGAAGTGAATACGGTTCTCTTTTTACGTCCTACAGAATCTTTGACAATCTTTTTGCAACAACTTGGTCGTGGATTGCGCCTTTCGGACGGAAAAGAATGTTTGACTGTATTAGATTTTATTGGGCAGGCCAACAGTAAATACAATTTTGAAGATAAATTTCAAGCATTGCTCAGTAATAGCAATCGAAGTGTGGCGCGAGAAATTAGAGAGGGCTTCGTAACACTTCCGAAAGGATGCTATATCCAATTGGAAAAGAAGGCAACACAGTATGTGCTTGAAAATATTAGTGCGTCCTATGGGCGTTCGGCCGGATTGGTAACACGTTTAGCAAACTTTAGTGAGGATACCGGATGCGCATTGACGCTGGAAAATTTTCTGGCGTATTATCATTTGGATGTACGTACGCTATACCATTTCTCGTCATTTTCACGGCTTTGTGTCCGTGCAGGGGTAAAAGCTGCGTTTGAAGAACCGCTCGAAACCGTTTTAACGAAAGCATTTGCCAAGCTTTGCGTGATAGATTCGCGCCGTTGGATTGCCTTTTTGTTAGATTTTTTGCCAACCATCAAAGAACGTCCGTTGGCTGAATTATCGCCTATTGAGCAACGTATGGTGCAGATGTTTTATGTGACAGTCTGGGGTGACGTGATTTTGGACTGGAATGATGGCACAGTGTTGGAGCGCTTTAATACGTTGGCAGAGAGTTCTGTGCTTTTAGAGGAACTGATGGCGCTTTTGCGCGTACGTTTTGAAGCGATTGACTTTATTGATGTGCCAACAGCACTCGGTTTTGATTGTCCGCTTGACGTTCATTGTACCTATACCCGCGATCAAATATTAGTAGCACTGGATTTTATGAAACCTAAAACAGTACGCGAAGGGGTAAAGTGGTTGCTGGACAAGAATATTGACGCGTTCTTTATTACCTTGAATAAGGCTGACAAGGACTATTCACCAACGACGATGTATAACGATTATTCCATTAGTGAAACGCTCTTTCATTGGCAAAGTCAGAGTACAACTTCAGCGTCGTCAAAAACAGGCAAGCGCTATATCAATCACGTGAAAGAAGGTAGTATGGTATTGCTCTTTGTGCGTGAATTTAAGGTAGATTATATTACCGGTGGCGCACAAGCGTATACGTATTTGGGCAGAGCTCAATATGTGAGTCACGAAGGATCACGGCCGATGAACATTATCTGGAAGCTGGATGAAGCGATTTCGGCGAAATTCCTTAAAAAGACAAAGAAATTGGTGGTGGGATAAATGGTAGAGGTTGTAGCAGCGCTGATTTGGAACAGTGCGCATGATGAGATTTTGATATGCCAACGAGCGGCCAATAAGGCGCGAGGCTCGATGTGGGAGTTTGTCGGTGGTAAAGTAGAACGTGGCGAAACCAAGGAGGCGGCGCTTATTCGTGAGTGTCAAGAGGAACTTGGAATTACCCTTGCGATAGAGCGTTGGGTGATGGATGTAGCGCATACCTATCCGGATATCACAGTGAATCTAACGCTTTTTGCGGCAACAATCGAGCACGGTGTGCCACAGTTACTTGAGCATCAGGCCATGCAATGGGTGCGACCAAGTGAACTTGTTGAATATGATTTTTGTCCGGCAGATGCCGAGATGATTGCAATGCTTACTGAACAGAAATACTTCTAGCTATGATGCACACTGTAATGGTGTGCATTTTTTATAGCGAGGGATGATTATTGAAAGTAGATTAAAGTGCACAAGGTGTTACAATGTTGAAAAACAAGACAAATCGTTCTAGAATGACGTATGAAAACGTATTGAAAATAAATTTTTTTTGTGTGATATGTTGAAAGAGTTGATGAAACATTAGCGTTTGACTAAAATAGTAGTTAGTAAAACGATTCGTAAATACAATGTTGGCTTCAACTGGTTTTGATTATCAGGTTGATGCGAAAAATGATGAAGGCATCATTGTAAGCGTGAACATTGTCTTTTATAGTTAGATAGTGCAGTTATTAAAGCCTGCATGTACCGGAAATGGAAGGGGACAATTCCAGGATATAACAGAAAATGTCATAATGGTGTTTTCTGCAAGAGGCGCAGGCAAATGATAATACTGAAAAAGGAGTGAATATATTATGAGATGGAGTATTGTGACCGATTCAAGCTGTGATTTGGATTTAACATACGATTTGGGAGATATTGGCTTTTCGAAGGTGCCGTTTTCTATTCGTTTTGGAGAAAAAAACTATATAGATACGGATGACATGGACAAGGACGCTTTTGTCGATGAAATGATTCATTCCCCGTTGGTGGGGCAAACAGCATGCCCTTCACCGGGGGCATGGCATGAAAAGTTTTTGGAAGCGGATTGCATTATCGCTATCACGATATCAGCAAAGCTATCCGGAAGCTATAACAGCGCACAAACAGCACGTACAATGGTGTTAGAAGGCCATCCGGATAAACAAATATACATTGTGGATTCTATGAGTGCCGGAGCGGGGCCGGCATTGTTGGTGCTAAAAACAGCAGAATTAATAAAACAAGGTTTGGAATTCAAAGACGTTGTTGATGCAATCAACAAATATACACAGCAATTACATACCATATTTGTGTTATCGTCCTATGATAACCTTGCAAAAAACGGACGTATTCCAAAAATTGCCGGTTTTTTGGCCGGAAAGCTGAATCTTCAGGGGATTGGTGTCGGCGCTAACGGCGAGATAGAAGTAAAGAAAAAGGTGCGCGGGTATCGACAATCCATTGCCTATCTGATTAATGATATGAAAAAATGTGACTTTGTTGATAAGAAGGTTGTGCTTTGCCATTGCCAAAACCGAGAGGTTGCTGAAAAATTGCGTGATGAGATACTCCAAAACTGGAGTGATAAGCAGGTCATCATTTTGGAAACAGGTGGCTTGTGCAGCTTCTATGCAGAGTATAAAGGGATTATTATGGGCTATATGTAATAAATAGATAGCATAGCAGAAGAGGATTTGTCATATTGGATGGTTCTCAGTTATCAGATGTTTGAAAATAATAACGAAAGACCGTTTGCTTCTTGCGGAAACAAACGGTCTTTATCTATGAGCGTTGTAAAGCCAAGGATTCTTCATCCTTGGCTTTTTTGTGAAATGGAATCAATCATCAATTCCATCATTGCAGAGTCGGTGTGGCATCAACTTATGAAAATAAACCTCGGTGCAGCCGCTTGCCAAAAGTTCGTCTTCGATATCGGTAAAGAGATAGCGCATATAGCGAAGGATGGTGTAGCTAACAATGGCGATGCCGACAGCGATTTCAATAGCTACCAATATCTTCAAGGCAACGAGGGAGTAGCCCACGGATTCAAAATGTGCTAAGGCTTGGGAGGCTGCTGTTGGGCAGATTACAAAAGGAAAGGTAAATCCGGCGTAGCTTGGATAGAACGGTAAACGCATTAAATATTGAATCGCTTTGGAGAGAACGAGGGCATAGACTGCGGTGGCTACAATGAGCAGTACCATGACAACGGCAGTGGAAACCTTTTCTACCGATTGAAGGTAACCGGTTAAGCAGAGACTTACAGGCGCCGCATAAATGCAGAACAGTGGGCGCGCGCCTTGTGGAATGTCGCGATGCTTCAGATAACGGTAGGTAATCAATCCTGCTAAGAAGAAAAGTGCGAAAAAGCCGAAGGTCAATGTCATAGCGCCGATATCTTCTCTACCGTGAACCGGTGCGGTGACAGCAGCAACGGCAATGCCAACATAAACAATAAAATAGCTTGCAAAAACATCCTTTATTTTGAGCTTGAGCATAAAATGACAGGTAAAATATACCATCAAGGTAAGATGTAAGGCAATTGCACAGAGCCACAGGATGTATGCACCGTCTTTGCCGATAAAAGGAACGGCATAGGTGCTCAATACCATGAGAGACATTGGAAAAGTGCCGGAAGCACTTGCGATGATAGGACTTTGCATGTCCTTGACAATCATCTTTGGGAACATCGCTGCTTTAAGAAGCACCAACGAGAGAAGGAAGGTTGCAAAAATGCCACAGAAATGATGAACAGTGGCGGAGTAGGTGCTAAGCAAATTTCCAAGAGAAGCAGTGGCTAAAATTACGCCGCACAGTGGGATAGGAACTTTCTTAATCATATCTTGCATGCTATTCATCATTCATACATCCTTTCGTTCATAATTTTACAAATCAATAGGCTACGCCTATTTTGCAAGAGACGGTATCGGAATATTCTTTATATTTTGCATTATAGAGGAGTTATCGTTACAAATAAAATCTATCTTGTTTATTCCACGATTAGAGTTGTCTTATATACCAGTTATGGGAGTGCAGTCTATACCTACTATGGAAATGTACCAATACTATCTATTCAAGTAAAGTGTGTGGCGTGGATAAATGCCAGTTACTATGATGGGAGAAAAAATGCTTTGTTTGGAGAGATTGTCATCATGTTACTGTGATACTAGAATAATCAATAGTAAAACGGTTGATTCAGCGCAATAAAGGCGTTTTTTTAAGATTAAAAGGTATGAACAATTACATTTTTATATATTTATGCGTGAATATTGGATTGATTGATAGATTTTCTCATACGGAATAGAATAGAGGACTAATATGCCAAAACAACTCATATTTTTCAATATGAAGAGGGTTTATTATGTTTCTGAAGAAAGATAAACGGATGACTTTGTCATATTATTTTCAAAAGAAGCGTGGTTTATGGTGACAGTTGTTCTGCAACAAATAAAATATTGCAAGATTTGTCTGCAATATAAAGGATGCCATTTTGAATGGCGCAAGCGATGTTGGAAAAAAGGCGTGGTTTCTATCGACGCTTATGCATAAAAAATCTCAAGCACAGATGGCGGCGCCATGGTGTACTTGAGATTTTTGAGGGGGAACCGATTCTACAAAAAGGTTAGTTTTGTTCTTTTTGTTGGCAACGTGTGTTCCAGAGTTCGTTAGCCACCGGCGTCCATTCGGCAGCATAACGGTCGCATTTTTCGCAGAGATGGTCCACCGATTCCGGCGATTGCAAATCGGTGGAATGTGCACCGGTTTGACGAACCATTTCACGCAACTTTTCCGGATTTTCGAGCATAGGACAAGGACGAAGGTGGTTGTTGTTAAATGGTTGACCGTCATGGTAGGCCATAAAAAGCGGAGAACGGAATACATCCAAAAGCTTGGTATCGCGAATGTTGGCGTTGGAGTAGTGTATGAATACACAAGGATCACAGTCACCGTTGGCGTTGATGTGTAGATAACGGCGTCCACCGGCGATGCAGCCACCAACATATTCACCGTCATTTTGGAAGTCCATAATAAAGATTGGCTTTGTGGCACGGAACGCACGCAGACGATGATAAATCGCTTCACGCTGTTCGCTTGTTGGCAAAAGCTCAGGGGCGGCATCGTTTCCGACCGGCATATAGTGGAAGTACCACGCAAAACGCGCGCCGTATTCTATCATTTGATCAATGAAGGCGGCAGAGCTGATAGAGTCCATATTTTGGCTCGTATAACAGCAGGAAATGCCAAAAGGTAAATGCTTTTCTTTAAGGAGTGTCATTGCTTTGACCACGTTGGCATAGGTGCCTTTGCCACGGCGCGCGTCAGTGGCTTCTTCAAAACCTTCCACACTGATGGCAGGAATAAAGTTCTTAACACGAAGCATTTCATTGGCGAAGTCTTCGTCAATGAGTGTTCCATTGGTGAAGCTCAAAAATTCGCAGTCATTGTGCTTTTCACAGAGGGCGATGAGATCTTTTTTGCGTGTCAATGGTTCACCACCGGTGTAAATATACATATAAATACCGAGTTCCTTGCCTTGGGTGATGATGTCGTCCAATTCATCAAAACTCAGATTGAGGGTGTTGCCGTATTCCGCTGCCCAACAGCCGGTACAATGAAGATTGCAGGCAGAGGTAGGGTCCATAAGAATGGCCCAGGGGATATTACAGTTGTATTTTTCTCGATTCGCCACTTGGGTTTGCCAGCCTAAGAGCGCAGCGTTCAAAAAGAAATTTTCAAAGGCGGTTTTAAGCACATCGTTGTCGGTTTCCGGCAAAACATTCATGATGAGCTTGTTCATATTGTTGTCAGGGTCTTCGAGAACACGGCGGATTGTGGCACGTTGTTTGGGGAAACTTTCCGGTCCGTCGCCGGCAAGTTTATCGGCCCAGGTTAAAAGCTTCAAGGCATTATCCTGGGGATTTTTTTCGATGTAACTGAAGGCAGTACGTAATGTTGTCCTTTTCAATTGGTCTGTGAGTGACATGGCGCATTCTCCTTTATCGCCGAAGCGTTAAATAAATATCCGAGTCGTTAAACGCTTTATGACGTTCAACTCGCTTACTATTCCTTCATTATAGTGAATCATGTTTATTATGAATACAGACAAAATGCGCCATGGTGTCTGTATTTCGAACACCATGGCGCGTTTGTTTAGTTTAATTTTCAGATTTGTGAATCAATGCAATTTGCCGGAAAAAGGATTGTTGGTGAATAGCAAAAATTTGGCGCAATCGTATTTGTTCATCGGGATTGAGTCCACTTTCGAGCCAATGCAGTGTCATACCGAAAAAAAGACTCTGGAGATAGTCCACCAGTAATTGCTGATGGACTTCTTTTAAGTTGCAATAATAAGAGAGCTGGTTGAGATAGGTTTTGACGAGATACTCATTAATATGCCACAGATAACGCTCTAATATAGGTCGTTGTTCGGAATGATAAAGGTGGAGTACGGCCTGACGGTTTTCAAGTATGACTTCCATCAGTGCATCCGCACAGGCCTCAACTGATGCCAAGGTTGGGTGAGCACGCACAATTTGTTGGACGATGTCATTCATCGTGGTTTCAAGGAGTTCGTTCAAATCGTGGAAGTGATAATAAAAGGTATTGCGGTTGAGCCCACAATCCTCCACAATTTCCTTGACGGTGATTTGATGATAGGGTTTTTCATTTAAGAGATGAATAAACGACTTCCGCATTGCTTGTTTTGCCAAAGCTGCCATAGCATACCTCCTAGTGATGGAAATTGATATAAATCGTGTTATGATTATGGGATAGCTTGATGGAATGTAATGGGTGGACTTTCTGAAAGATTAGCGCTTGTTTGAATCTGCAAGGCCATTCTTAACAGCGGTTGTGACTTCATCGGTGCTGTTGATAAAGTAAGAACGTGCCACGGTGCCATCGGTATCATAGTCGGCATGGTTCCACCAAACGGCAGCCTTGATTCGCGGATAATTAGGAAGCTGTTTGAACATATCCTTAATCCAAGCGGATTTATCGCCGCCGATATCAGAGCAGGCGAATTCGGTAATCATAAACGGTTGCTGATACTGTGGTGCCATGGCTTCGTAGATAGGTTCATAAATATCGTTGAAGCTTCGCCAAGTTTCCCCTTCATAGTAATCGCCGGTGTTATAGCCGGTGAGGCCGACGATGTCTACATAGTCGTCACCGGGATAATAGTTATCAACGGCGTTCCAAGCAAAGTCTGGGAAGGAACGCTCATTAGGATTCCACACCCAAAGGGTGTTGACATTGGCACCTTCTTCTTCAAAAATTTGATATACGTAACGATAGAGCACAACATAGGTATTGCAATCTCGCCCTGTCCAATAAGCGGAATAGTTACACCAGTCGCCGTTCATTTCGTTGAATGGGCGGAAGAGCACCGGATGACCGAAGCGTGCCACATCTTTGGCGTAGGCATGAAGAAAAGCATCGTATTGACCATCCAGAATATCATAGATAGCACTTTTTTCACTGATAGGGTCATAGAGCTTGGTTTGAAGGGTGAGCTCGGTGACGGCGCCTTGTTGCCAAATGGTGTTTAACGTGTCATAGATGGAATTGGTATCGTAGGTGTCTTTGAGCCCGGAGTAATAGAGGACAATCTTGAATGGGTAGCCCAGTGTTGATTCAAGACTAGGCAATTTACCGGGGTCATTAGCTTTTGTACTTGGTTCAAATATCCCCCAAGAGAACGGCGCTTCGTCTGAAAAAGTGTCAGAATAGAAGGCTTTCATTTCTTTGTTAAGATTATCGCGCGATATTGTAAAACGTGGATAGTCTTTGGCCGAGACACTTGGCTTGGAGAATACAAGGCTTTTAGCATAAGAAAGCAGGTCATCGGTGTGAATTGGAGCTTGGGAAGATAGCTGCAAGGTAATCACACGATTGCCTTCAATGGCGTCAATGATGGCGTAGTGGTTGCGATCGTTTTCAATTTTTGATAAACTGCGGCGGTCCCAACCAAGTAAGTGGGTGGTACGTTGCTCCGTTTCAATGGTTTTATCAACAGTTTTGGAAAACTCTTCGGTGTTTTCGAGAAATTTATTGGAATAGTTGAGGTAGGTTTCCGGAGAAATTGTTTCGGGGTCAAGGGTTTGGGTAAAGATTTCCAGACGTGTGGTATTGTTGCCCAAGGTGCAGCGATAGGTGGCGTCACCTATATCAATGACATCGAAATCATCGGGAATAATTAACGTATAACCGTTGCCGTGATTGATAAAGCGTCGTTCGCCTTGGTCGGTTGTTTCAATAGAGAACAGACCATTTTTTGTAGCGTTGGCAACGGTAGCGGCGCTGGACGTATTCACACTTTGGGCGGTATTTTTATAGGAGGGTGCTTCGATGTCATACACAGGCGTGCTATCCGAAAAACTACATCCGGAGAGTATGCTGACGAGTAACAATGAAGCAACAAATAGCTGTCGTTTCATAGCAAGAAAGGTCCTTTCATATAGAATAGAAGAATTAATTTTATTGTAGTAGATAAAAAAATAGGCGTCAATAAAACAGTCCGGCGTGATTGTTGTATGGCGATGCTGAATAAGATATAATTAATAATGATTGAACAGGAGGGGTATGGGATGCGATTATTGGTTGGTGCAACACCGAATGTGCTGCGTAATAAGATTTTTGAGGAGCTCCGTACGATTAATGCACGCCATGGCGAAGCTTTGCTGTTGGTGTTAGGGCAATATTCGCTGCAAACGAATCGCCAGCTTTTGGAAGAGCTGGGTACGCGTGTGACAATGGATATTCAAGTGGCGAGTTTGGAGGTATTCACTAATAAAGTGTTGGAGCGTGTGGGAGGCAATACGCTGCCCTATGTCAATGAAGGTGGGCGGCGGATGTTGGCGCAATATCTGTTGAGTGCGCACCGCGAGGAACTGACGATTTTAGCACGTGGCTATGACCAACGTGGGGTGGCGCAAAAGATGCTCGAGACATTGACAGAGTTTCGCCAAATGGAGCTGTCTGCTGAAGAAATGCGTACCTTGTGTGAAATGAAGGATGTGCCACCACTTTTGGCAAATAAACTTCATGATATGGCACTGCTTTTGGAGGCGTATGAAGCAGTGCTCGGAACACAGCGTTTAGACAATGAAGCGCGTTTGTTTCTTTTAAGTGAAAAAATTGCGCAAGCGGATTGGCTCAAGGGTTTGCCGATTTATATTGATGGCTTTCACTATTTGGCAATGCCGGAGCTTGGCGTACTTAAGGCACTTGAAGCAATGGGTGCTGATGTAACCATGACCATGGTCTTGCCACCGGAGGCACTGACGGAAAAGGTTGGCTGGTGGACGATGCACAGCGCTGTTCAAGCGGCCATGCGTTTTTACGGAACCTTGGAACAGGTGGGAATGCCGCTTCATGTTGAAACGGTTGGCGATGATGAAACGATGCTTACCGAGGCAGTGGCGCTTTCAAAGTATCTCTTTACCTATGATATGGTGCCTTATGAAGGAGAGAGCAATCATGTCGAAATATGGAAAGCAACTTCTCCTGAAAATGAGATGATTTATCTTGCCGGTATGATGCGCCGTATGGTCTTTGAAGAAGGCTTGCGTTGGCGAGATTTTCATATCACAACAAATCAGCCGGATGTATATTTCCCGTTGGCGGAGCGTGTTTTTAAGCAATATGGTATTCCGGTGTTTGTTGATGCACGTAAGCCGATAGATTCCCATTACTTAGTGCGTTATCTTTTGAATGCGCTTGATATGGTGGCGTACCGTTTTTCGTATCCGATGGTGTTTGCGTGCTTAAAGACGGGGCTGAGTGGTCTTTCGGATGCGGAAATTGTCGCTCTTGATTACTTTGCACGTGCCAAGCATTTGCGTGGCACGATGTATTTTGACGCACGTTATTTTGAGCCGCCAAACCCGGATGTTAAATCCAATAAGCTGGAATCCTTGCGTGACCGCCAGCCATTGGCGGCAGTGGCACAGGAAAAATTCACCGCACGCTTTCAACCATTTTATGAGGACTTGAAGCAAGCGACGACTGTGCGTGATTTTGCGGCGATTTTGTATCATTTCATGACCATGCCGGAGGTACTTGATGTGCTGTATGCGCAGGATGCCAATAAGAGCCCGGAACAGCTTGAAATTGATACGCATATTGTTGATGTAGTGGTAGAATTGCTGGATCAGTTGGTAGTAACCATCGGCAATATGGCAGTGAGCTTGGAGCAGTTTACTAAAATTTTAAGCGAGGGTTTGGCAGATGCGAGCTTGGGGATGTTGCCGCCGGCACAGGATGAGGTTCAACTGGTAGAGCTTGGGCGTGCACGTACGGCACGTTGCAAGGTTGCTGTGGTGGTTGGATTGAGTGACGCTTGGATGCCGAAAAGTAGTGCTGCGCATACGGTCTTTATTCGCGAAGAAAAAAAGTGGCTTGAAAAAGAAGCAGGTGTTCTTTTGCAAACCGATGACGGACGTGCCATTGAAGATGAAGCCTTGTCGTTTTATGAAACCCTTACAAAGCCAACAGAGCGATTGATTCTCTCCTATCCTCTTTCCGAGTCAGATGGTGCGGCGATGAACGAAAGTGTGATGATAACACGTGCCAAGGCAATTTTGCCAACGGTTCAAGAAAAGAGCTTGCTAAGTGCCATGGAGGAAGTGCGCCCATATCTCGAATGGGAAACCCTCAAGGTGGCTGCCGATTGGATGCGCCGTTACGCTGAAACGCCGGCGCTTGCGGCGGAAAACTTGGACCATGTGACACAAGTAGCCAGTGTGTATGAATATTTTACTCAAACCCATCCGAGTCTTGCGCCGTTTTTGGCAGAAGGGCTGTATTACAACAATTTACGTGAAGCAATTTCGCCGGCAGTGGTTAAACAGCTTTATCCGGCTGTGCAAAAAGAAAAGCTGAGCATTAGTGAGCTTGAAAATTGGCAAGGTTGCCCATACAAACACTTCATGCGTTATGGGATTCGTCCGGCAGAAATGCTTGAATATACCCTCCGCAGTGATGAACTGGGTAATGTTATTCATGGTTGTTTGGAACAATTTACACGTGATTTAAAAACCAATCCGGACTGGCTTGAATGGGATGATGCGGCGATTTGTGCCCAGATGGATAAATATCTGGAAGCGGAAGAAATTCGCTGGATTGATGGGGCACGTTCCGCTGAAGCACGCAATAAAGCCGTTCTTCGAAAAATGAAAAACCAAAGCCACAAGGCGGGTCGTTTTATTATCCGCCAACTTCGTGAAAGCAAATTTCAACCAAGCTTTAATGAAGTCTTTTTTGGTGAAGAGTCGAAGCTGTTTCCACCGATTTATCTCGATATTGACGGACAAATCATTCGCATTGAGGGACGCATTGACCGTGTGGATACGTGGAAAAACGGCAGGCATTTGTATGCACGTGTCATTGACTACAAATCCGGCTCCAATACCTTCGATATTTCTCGTGTTTGGGCGGGGCTTGATTTGCAATTGATGCTCTATTTGCGTGCAGTTCTTGGTTGGAATAAAGGGCCAATGCCGGCCGGGGTATTCTATTTGAGCCTGAAGAAGCCGGTGGTGGATGAAGAATCTCTGGATGATAGCGTTATAGAAGAAGCCATTGCCGAACAACTGTTGATGGACGGCGTATTTATTGACGATCCTGATGTTATAGCGGCGTTAGATGAAGGGGCAAAAGAAGCCAAGCCACAGGTTATTGCACTAAAAGGCAGAAAAAAGACCGAGCCGGACAACAGTCTTTCTGCGGATTTGCTCGAAAAGCTGTTAGACCATGCCGTACATGCGGCAGAAAACTGTGTGCGGTCAGTGCTAGACGGTGATATTCGCGTGTTCCCGATTGAAGGAAAGGAGCGTGGCGGTTGTGAATACTGTGATTATGCGGCAATCTGCCGCTTTGAAAACCATCGCAGTGGCAACCGCGAGCGCACCATTGATAAGATGACCTGGAAGGCTGTAAAAGAAGCGTTGGAAAAGGAAGAGGAGGGGAACGCATGAATTATACTGCCAGTCAACAAGAAGCCATTTCGGCGCGCAATGAGAATTTACTTATTTCAGCAGCAGCCGGTTCCGGAAAAACTCGCGTTCTCGTCGATCGCATTGTGGATTTAATGAAAAAAGATCATGTGCCATTAATGCATATGCTGATTGTAACCTTTACCAATGCCGCCGCCGGCGAGATGAAGGCACGTTTGCGTCAAGGCTTACAGGAAGCGGTGGCAGAAAGCGATGGGGAAGACAAGCTGTTTTTGCTTGAACAGCTTGATGCCTTGAACGAAGCGCATATTTCGACCATGCACGCATTTTGTATTGCTGAGCTGCGTCGTTTTTACCATGTGTTGGCGTTGGACCCAAATTTTAAGGTGCTTCCGGAAACAACCACGACAATCCTTCGTGAAGATGCCCTTGAAAAAGTCATGGATGCTGCTTACGAGCGGGCTGACGAGTCTTTTCTGTCATTAGTAGATGCTTATGGTGGACGCAATAGTGACGATGCGTTGCGTGACTTGGTGCGTAAGCTTTATTTGCGCATCCAATCGCATGCAAATCCAATCGCCTGGCTGGAGGCGCAAGCAGAAAGCTATAATCACGCATTGCCGGAAGCTTATGTGGATTTGATGCGCACGATTGTAAATGATACCGTTGAAACCATGGTAAGCGGGATGGCAGAAGCACGTAAGATTGCTGATATGCTCCCAAATGCCGAAAAAATTCACGAATGTATTAACGATGACGAAAGTGTGCTGAACGGGTTGCGTAAATGTCTTGCGGCTTCGGATGCGATAGACCGTATGATGGCATATGTGCCAAACGCTAAGTGGGCCAAGAAGCCAAGCTGTCCACGGAATGCAACCGATGATGAAAAAGTTCTCGATGAGCACTTTAAGACACTGCGCAAGGGGTACAAAGATGCCTTTGACGGCTTAAAGAAAATTTCTATTGAAGGTGGAGAGGTGCGCATCAATGCCGACCGTGCGTTGCTGAGTCGTTATCTTTGTGCTTTGACAGATTTGGTGCGTGATTTTGATAATGCTTATCGTGCTGAAAAAAAAGAAAAAGAAGGCTTGGATTTTAATGACCTTGAGCATGAAATGCTGCGATTGTTAGACGATGAAGCGGCGCGTGCCGCCGTCCGTGCAGAAATTCAATATATTTTCTTTGATGAATATCAGGATGCTAATCCAATTCAAGAAGCAATTGTTGAATTATTAGCGACAGACGACCATCTCTTTTTCGTTGGGGACGTGAAGCAGGCTATTTATCGCTTCCGTCGCGCCGATCCAAATATTTTCAACCGCCGCTATGCACGGTATCGTGATACCGACGATGGTCGCTTGATTTTCCTTTCGGAAAATTTTCGTTCTCGTTCAGAAATTCTAAATTTCGCTAATGCCTTGTTTGATACTCTGATGACGCCAACCTTGGGGGAAGTCGATTACCGTGAACCGGGACAAGCCTTGGTGTGTGGCGGAACATTTGAGCCGGACGAAGAGGCCGTACAGTGTGTGGCGGTTATTGACGAAAAAGACGATGATGTGAGTCGTGAAGCCGAATGGATAGCCGAAGAAATAGCGCGTTTAGTAGAGGCGGGCAAGTATGATTACGGTGATATGGTGGTGCTGATGCGTTCGCCACGCAGTCGTTTGCGCCTTTATGAAGAAGCCTTCAAGCGACATCATATTCCGTATTTTGCCGATAACTCGGTGGTAGGTTTTCACAATTTGGAAGTACGATTGTTGATTGCAATGCTAGAGGTGTTAAATAACGATGCTCTAGACCATGCGTTGCTTTCGGCGCTATTATCACCTTTTGGTGGGTTGACCGATGCGGAAATTTCGGACATTCGCTTGGCATATCCGGAGGGCACTTTTGCGCAAGCAGCAAGAGCATATGTGGAAAGCAGCGACAACGCCAACGATGATATCAATCGCAAGCTGTGTGCATTTTATGAAAATCTGGCGCGTTGGCGTGCGGCACTACGTTACAATCCGCTCAAGGATGTGGCGGTACAGATGGTCGAAGAAAGCGGCTACGGCACGTTTCTTTTGGGAATGGATGGTGGCATAGAACGTCATCAAAATGTCTATGCGTTTATTGATACCATTGGTGAATACGAAAAAGCACATCGTTATGGATTACCGGGATTTTTGCATTATGTAAAAACGTTGGAAGAACGCAATATGGACAATGCCATGCCTGGGATTGGACTGAGCGAAAGCGATCATTGTGTGCGTATTATGAGTGTACACAAGAGCAAGGGGCTTGGGTTCAAAGTCGTTTTCCTTGGAGATATGGCGCATACATTCAATACCCGTGATACCAGTGAAACATTGGTTGTGGATGATGAGATGGGAATTGCTATGCAGGTGGTTGATTTGGCACGTTCCGTACAGCATCCGTCCTTTGAAAAGAAACTGTTGGGCTATAAGAATAAGAATGAGATTCTTTCTGAAGAAGTGCGCTTGCTGTATGTGGCGCTTACCCGTGCCATAGATCGCTTGTACTTGGTGGCTAGCTTTAAGCGCAAGGCTTACGAGAGTTTTGAGAAAAAACGTGATAAGATGCATGCGGATTTGGCGACGTTGCGAGGCTGTCGCAGCTACAGTGAATGGCTGAATTGTTGCCTATGCGATGAAAATCATCCGTTGTCTTTGTCCGGCGGTGCGGGGCTATATCAATGGCGTGTGGTTGATCCGAGTGTTGATGAGGCAGAGGAAACAGCAGTGGCGCCGGATTATCGTGCATTGATTGAAAAAGCGGATACAGCTCAAGTTGAAGCGATAAAAGCGCGGTTTACGGCAAGCTATGCTTACGAGAAGGATACCACCGAACCGTTTGTAAATACTGTGACGCAAATTGCCAAAGGCGAAAGTGGCGCGCAAGCCAAGGTCGAGAAAAAGCGGCCGCAGATATCGGACTTTGCCGCCGAAGTACCGGTGCCGGAATTTTTGCAAGACCATCAATCCTTTACCGGTGCGGCAATGGGGACATTGATGCATCATGTGGTGCAATATTTGTCGATGGTACCGCGAACACATGATGAACTGATTCAGGCGCTTGATTATTTGCAAGAAGCGCATTTTATTACTGAAGCTGAACGAGCGGCAGTGGATGTGCCGATGCTGGAGGATTTATATCAAGGTGCCTTCGTAAAGGACATGACTGCACGTGCCATTAAAACCGAACAAGAAGTGTCCTTTGTCATGCAGGTTGAGCCATGGATAGTCAGTGGGCAAATCGACCTTTTCTTCGAAACAGAAGAAGGGTATGAAATTGTTGACTTCAAGACAGACCGCGTGGCAGATGCATCGCGTTATGAGAAGCAATTGGCGATGTATGCCGAAGCGTTGCAAATTGCGCGCGGAAAGCCGGTAACGCATCGATGGCTTTATTGGTTGCGACACAATAAGGCAGAGGAAGTATAGTAACGACAAAAGCCCTTGTACACGGAAACATGTACAAGGGCTTTTGGTGTTTGTTTAGGATTTGGCGGGGGCGTTGGTGAGGATGAAGACAGCAACCAAAATAATAACCATTCCGAAAATATCGAAAAACGTAAAGTACGTACCGACCCACAGGAAAGAAAAGAAGCTTGCCGCAATTGGCTCGATACAGCAGACAAGACTTGCTTTAACCGGGCCGATATGGCTCACGCCTGTAAGAAAGGCCGTGAAACCAAAGACAGTACCGATGATAATCAGTCCACTAAAAGTGAAAACGGTATCGACATTGATGGTTGGCACATAGTCAAAGGGACGTGTAATAATTGCGAGTGCAATGCCGCCCAGGAACATGGCCCAGGCAGTAACAGGCAGGCTTCCCCAACGTTGGATAAGTTTAACCGGCATAACATCATGTACGGCAAGAAAAATGGCGGAAGCAATGCCCCAAATGAGCCCAAGCTGAGAAATCACAAGGTTGCCGATGTTACCATGGGTGGCAATTAAAAAGACGCCAATCATGATTGCGATGAGTGAAACGAGTTCGCGCCAATGTGGCAAACGACGGTTGCGCAAGCAGACATAAAGAAGCACGAAGGCAGGGCCAATATATTGCAAGACGGTGGCGGTTCCTGAATTGGTAAAGGAAATAGCAACAAGGTGGGTGTATTGCACCGCCATCATCCCCAAAACAGCAAATAGTAAGAGCATGGGTAAATCGCGTTTTGAGGTAATGAGGCCGATAAGCGCATCTTTACGTCCGGTTACAAGGTTGATCAACAGAAGCAGGGAACCGGCTGTTAAAAGGCGAACGGTGGTGAGCCATTCGCCATTGGTTTGATAGATTTTAAAAAGATGCTCGCCACAGGTGCCGGAAAAGCCCCAGCCAATCGCTGCGAGAATGGTCAAAATGAGGTATTTCGATTTCATGAGGTGCTCCTTTGGATAAAATTAATACGTGTTTTAATACGTGTTAATGAAAGTTAAAAAATCTTGCATGCGCTTGAAATTTTGATTCATTTCAAAGCGTGGGAGATGGTAAGGGTCGACCCAATTTAGCAAATTAAGACAGTGATTATTGGCGGTTTCAAATCCCAGATAAAGCCCCATGGATTGCATAGATTGCTTGGTGGCATCGTTGCTTTCGCCGTACGGATAGGCCACGGCTATCGGTTTTGGTTGCTGGCACTTCAACATGAGAAGGACATTGTTTTTTAGAAGGTCCTTGGTAATACGCTGATAATAAACGTCCCACGATTCGTTTTGACGTTGGTTTATAAAAGGATGGCTCATGGTGCCGTCAACATTTAGCTTTTGCACGTATGAATAATAGGTTTCACTTTGTAAGGAAATGAGACCGCTATCAGTCATTTCACGAAGCTCATCCCAGGATAAAATTGGAAAGTTGTAATTGTCACGGTATTTGACGTAGTAACCAATGACATTGACAGTGGCATTAATTTCATATTTTTTCAAAATCGGAAAAGCTTCGGTGTAGATTTCTTCACTACAGTCATCGAAGGTAATCAGAACGGCGCGTGATGGTAACGCAGCATTTTCGTTAATCGCATAAAGTAAATCGTTTGGCGTGATAAAGGTGCAGCCGATTTCCTTTAAGGTTTTCATTTGTTCTTCGAATTGCGCAACGGTGATGCCTTCTTCAATCGGTTCCCCATCTTCGTTTACTTGAGCAAAATGACGATAGGTAAGGATAGGCAGGTGTAACCCACTATCATCAAAAAAACGCGCCAACTGACGTGTGTCCTGCGTTTTACGAAGCTCGGCGTTGATATAACGGGGATAAAATTCCGTTGGAGATTCGTGGAAAAATATATAAGGAAGCGCAAGAAAAAAAACAACCGCGCCGATCAATAGCCCGATAATAAAATTTCTCAGGACCTTGAACATGGTTGTTCCTCCTTTATAATCAGTGCTAAAATCTGTATAATTATGATATCAAATTTGATGTATCAAGGAAAGTAGGGAGAATATAAATGGCAATTCGTTTTCGAGGAATACTCACAGACTTAAAAGTGCTCGAAGAGGGACAATGCCCGGAACAGGCACATCAGCTCGACGAAGGCGGTTCATTGGAAGAAGTATTGAACCAATCGTTCAAGAAATCCGTGCCAATTTTTTTGCTAATGCTGGCCCTCGCCTTGGTACGGTTTAATAAAGGACTCAATTGGACAGCGGACTTTAGGCTGTGGGATATTGTCATTGGCGGGGTTGTCACGGTGGTGCTTTATACGGTTTTTGTGCCGCTGCATGAGTATATTCATACCGCTTTTCTACCGCGCAGTGCAGACAAGGACATTTGGCTGTATCAAATGCAGGCGGCGCTTGTTTATTGCAATGCACCAATGAGTCGAATGCGTTTCATTGTAATGAGTGCAGCACCGGCAACTATATTAGGGTTTGTGCCTTATGCGGCGTGGCTACTCTTTGCGCAGATTCCTGCGCCTGTGCTCAGCATTTATTGGATGCTTTTGAGTTGGTCGATGGTTTTTGGAGGCATAGGAGATTTCTACAACGTGAGCAATGTGTGGAATCAAGTACCAAAAGGCGCGGTTGTGTTTAACTATGGCGTTCACACCTATTGGATTGACAAAAAAGACATGCCACAGGATTGGAAATAATGAACAAGGAAAGGTGCCGATAGGGTAACCTTTTTTATGTGTTATGTTGAAAAAGCCAATGAATAGGGCAGAAGAATAGGAATCCCTTGGTTGTTACACAAGAAAGCATGCTATAATAGCAAACGAGTCGTTATCATGACTTCATAAAAAGGTAAAAAGAATAGGCGTTTAGGAGTTAAAGAATGGTATTTAGTAGTTTGGCATTTTTGCTGTATTTTTTTCCGTGCTTACTCATTTGTTATTTTATTGTTCCGCGCCGTTTTCGTGGCACGAGAAATCTTATTTTATTTCTCTTTAGTTTAATATTTTATCTGTACGGCGGGGCAAAATATCTGCCGTTACTGTTGAGCTCAGTAATGATTAACTATATCGGTGGGCTTTTTGTGAGTGAATGGCGGCCAAAATGGCTCCGTAATGTGGCGGTATTTTTAACCGTTGTTGCGAATCTGGCACTTTTGGGATGGTTTAAGTATGCAGGATTTTTCGCTCAAGTAATCAATGATTTCGGCGGCCATCTGGCAGTGCCGAATATTGTTTTGCCGATTGGGATTAGCTTCTATACCTTTCAAGGATTGAGCTATGTGGTTGACGTGTATCGCGGCCATGCCAAGGTGCAAACAAATCTGCTTAACGTAGCACTTTATGTGGTGCTGTTTCCACAGCTCGTGGCCGGGCCGATTGTGCGTTATACCACAGTGGAGGAAGAAATCGTTGGACGACGCGAAAACATGGATGATTTTTCCGATGGCTTGGTGCGCTTTATGCTCGGGCTCGGGAAAAAGATGCTGCTTGCAAATACCATGGGCGAAGTAGCCGACGCCATCTTTGAGCTTACACCGGCAGATATGTCAATGACTCTTGCTTGGGTGGGAGCCGTGGCTTATATGCTGCAAATCTACTTTGACTTTAGCGCATACTCTGATATGGCCATTGGTTTAGGGCGCATTTTCGGATTTCACTTTTTGGAAAACTTCAATTATCCATATATTTCAACGTCTATTACCGAATTCTGGCGTCGTTGGCATATTTCATTATCTACTTGGTTTAGAGATTATGTGTATATTCCGCTTGGTGGCAATCGTTGCGCAAAATGGAAGCATTTGCGTAATATTGCGGTGGTTTGGCTCCTTACCGGGCTTTGGCATGGGGCAGCGTGGAACTTTGTAGCTTGGGGTGCTTGGTTTGGTTTGCTCCTCATTGGTGAAAAATACATCTGGGGACTGTTCTTAAAGCGGTTGCCCCACTTGGTGGGTTGGCTCTATACTTTTGTGGCAGTCATTTTCAGCTGGGTGCTTTTCCGTTCACCTTCTATAGAATATGCTCTTTCTTATATTGGCGTGATGCTTGGGATTGGGAGCAACGGATTATGGTGCATTGACACGGCGTTTTACTTGTGCCAATATGGATTTTTCTTTCTCATGGCTGTGATAGGTGCTGTTCCCATCAAGATTTTTTTGCAGAACGTTCTCACCCGTTACAGCAACCGGATGATTTGTCGTTTTATCTTGGATTGGGCGCCAAAGGTGCTCGCTTTATGTGTGCTGGCATTGTCGTTTATTAAGCTTGCAACGGGGAGCTTTAATCCCTTTATTTACTTTCAATTTTAGGAGGTGCGGCTGCAATGAAAAGAATTGGAAAGCGCATTTCACAGCTTGTATTTATAGTGTGCGCACTGCTTTTAATAGGCACAGCCTCCTACTTGACAACAGTTTCCGAAAAAGAAGACATTTCTTTTTACGAAAACCGCATGCTTGCCAAGGCACCGGAATGGTCTATAAAAGGTATTTTATCCGGCGAGTGGGGGCAAGAAGCAGAATCTTATTTGGCGGATCATGTGGCTTATCGCGATGATATACTACAGCTTGATATCTATATCAAGCAACAAATTCTAAAGCAACCGCTTATTAAAAATGTGGTAGTGACGAAGGATTATTTGCTTCCTTATATTGATAATGAGATGCTTGATACGTCACACATAGAAAAAGATCTAGAAGAAGTGGCGAAAAACATTGATTCAGTGCGTGATTTTACCGAAAGCTACGGTGGGGTCTATTGCTATGTGTCTGTGCCGAGTCAATACGTGACACATGGGGACGATTACCCTTGGTTTATGCATAATCGTGATGACTATACCGCGAAGGCCCGTCAAGCCTTTCGTGCGCGTATGGCGCAAGATGGCATTCTTTATGTGGATGCCGGTGAAAGCTTTGCGGCACGCGGTTGGCCGGATGAATTATCTTCTGCGATTGATAACCACAACAGCATTGAAGGGGCATATCTTACCTACCGTGATATTGTGGATTTTTTAAATACGCAACGCGATGTGGGTTTTGACGTGTTGGAGAAGGGTGAATATACTACTACTACCCTGCCAAACCCATACTTGGGTTCACGCATCAAAGCCTTGATGGGGCAGTGGCATTCTGATGAAAAGCTAAGCATCATCGAACCGAATGAGCCGATTCCGTTTTCTCGGAAGGATTACGGACTTCCGTCAGAATCAATCATTTATTTTTTGCCGGAAAATGATGTAGATGATGTGGAGTACAAGCTCTACATGAATGGCGACTACGCATCGACTGAAATTGATACCAATCGTCCGGAGCTGCCAAATGTGCTTATTTATGGTGACAGCTTTACCAACGCCGTGGAATGTCTGTTATATACGAGCTGTAATAAGATGTGGTCCCTCGATATGCGCTATTGTGATGAAGGCACTTTAGAGGAATATATTACCGCTTACCAGCCGGATGTGGTCATTTGTTTGCGTGACTACGGCGCTTTTCTGTCTGCAAAGGATAATGGGTGCGGGATTAAAAGCATAACAGAAAACTAAAAAATGCGTCTTTACACCGTTTGAGGTGTGAAGACGCATTTTTATATTGTTGCCTATAGGTGTTTATTAGATGAAGTCTTGGCAAGAAACCAAGAGATCTATTTTTTTCCATTGGTCATCTTCGGTGACAGCATTGCCTTCTTCTACAGAAGCAAACCCACATTGTGGAGAGAGGGCAATTTGGTTACCAACCACAGCCTTGGCTTCCTCGAAGCGCTTTTTGAGGACAGCTTTGTCTTCAAGCACTGGATTTTTGGTGGAAATAAGCCCGGCTACAAAGAGTGCATCGCGGTCCTTCATCGGTGCCCAAGGGTCAAAGGAACCGGAGCGTTCATCATCGTATTCTACGAAGTAAGCGTCGTAAGGAATTTGTGCAATGATTGGAGCTACGGTGTCATAGAAGCCATGGAAAAGTGGATTGCCCTTGAAGTTCCCTTTGCAGAAGTGAGTAGCAATGGTCATGTCTTCAGGACGGTTTTCGAGGGCCTTGGTGGATACACGTTGGAACCAATCAAGCACTTGTGGCTTGGTATAGCCTAAGGATTCAACCTTAGCGACAAAGTTGTCGTCAATGAGGTAGGTCCAAGAGGTATCGTCAATTTGGATGTAACGGCAACCGTGGTCATAGAAATCACGGATGGCATCTTGATAGGCAAGACCAATGTCGTTGATGAGTGCTTCAATATCATTACCGTAGTAAGGAGTATCCTTGTGACCGAGTTGAAGAAGGTGGTCAATTAAAATCATGTTTGGACCGGAGATGCACTTCTTGGCGATGATGCCATCGTATTTCTGTGCTTCGCCGTTTAAGAAATCCCATGCGTACATTTCTGCATGGTCTTTATTCTTATCGTAGAAGAACTTGCCGGTTACTTGACCGTATTCGAGTTCATGGGTCATGCCATTAAGCTCCTTGTAGCGGATAATGGTATCGAAGCCATCGAATTCTTTGAGCCAATCGAGGTGCCACCATCTACGGCGGAATTCTCCGTCGGTAACGAACTTGAGGCCGTGCGCTACTTCTTTGCTGACCAAGTCGGCAATCATCTTGTCTTCCACTGCAGTCAATTCTTCACGACTGATGGTACCGTTTTTGAAGGCTTCACGTGCTTCTTTAATTTCCTGTGGACGCAAGAAAGAACCAACGATATCGTATTTAATATCAAACATAATAAGTCACTCCTTTGTATTAATAGTTGGATTGTGTGGTATTATACGCTTTTTTTGGCGGTGTGAAAATAAAAAATTGCAGAAATGTTCATAGTCGCAATTTTATGTGCATTGTTGAAAGTTATTGCTGTCGAGATGGGCGCGTGAATGTGGTATAATGAAGCACTGCTATAGTAGAAAAGAGGTTGTATAGATGATGCGAAAGTGGAAACGAGGAGTCGCTGTTTGTGGACTCCTATTGGGATTGATGGCGGTCGGTGCGATGGTGCTTTTTATGATTGCGCCGGCGGATGACGCGATAGCGCCTGATGGTGTGTCCGCTGAATTACAAGAAAAAGCACCGCTTTGTCCGTTGGAGGTAACACAGCAAGTGAATGATGCCGGAGAGCGTGTTTTTAATATTGGCTTGCCGGACATGATTAAAAGCTACAACGGTTACTATTACGAGGCGCACGGGGAGCGCTATTTGCGTGACGCGGCACGGTGGCAAAACAAGCGACAGGCGGCAGGTTTGCATTTTGCAGAGGAAACGGATACAGCAACATATTGCCTCGACATGGATAAGTGGACATTGCCTCGCATGACGGTATACCGCTCACCTAGTGACAGCAAGGTGCGCGAGGTGATGTGTAACTACGATGACCACAGCTATAGTCCGCAGACCTTTGCGCTTTATGAAGAAATGTGTGCATATGTGTTGCGTGTTTTTGTGCCGTCGCTAAAGGCTGAGGACGCGCAAAAATGGGCGAGTCACATCAATAAAGTAGGCGATGACAACACCTTTAATTCGGACAAACAATACAGAAAGGCGGACACAAAGCCGACCGATCTTTTTGTACATGAAAATGTGGGCGTGTTTTCCTATGTGGCGATAGGTGCGCCGCTTAATTTTTGCATCATTCCGGTCGATGAATCGGTGGTGCAGGCGTATGAAAACGCCGGTGTGCGGATTCATTCATTGGAGTAGTAAAAGCGTATGCAGAAGATGCTATATCATTATAGAAGGGAGTTTGCAATAATGAAGGAAAAACCGTCAATGGATGCATGGCTTGCAGAGGCCAAGGCGCAGGAAGATGCCGGAAAAATCGGTATGTATTTGTGTCACAATGGGGTCGTGCGTGAAAGCGCAAAGGCGCAGGTGCGTGAGGGTGATGCCGAGGCAAAACCGGTGCGTGGGATGAAGTTTTTCTATGACGCGGCGAAAGTGGATGAGGTTGTGCAAGAGGGGTTGAACCTTCCGGGCATTTTTTATGTGCGTGCATGGCTTAATGAGGGCGAATTGCGTGTCGGAGATGATCTCATGATGGTGCTCATCGGTGGCGATATTCGCCCGCGTGTGATTGATGCCTTGAATCATGTGGTAGGGCGTCTGAAAAATGAATGTGTGCATGAGGAAGAATTGTATTAAAATTGAACGATATGGCCAAAAGGGTGTGTGAATTCACATGTCCGTTTGGCCTTTTTTATATGCTGTGATGGTTTGGTTACGGCTTGTCTAAGTCGGGCAAAACGTGTCATAATAATGATTGCACTTTAATAATGAAGAGGGGAATACCGTGAATAATAGTAATTTCAAGAAAATGCTCAGCTATTATAAGCCACATATGGGCGTGTTTTTGGCAGATATGTTTTTTGCATCGCTTTCGGCAATGGTTGTTTTGATTATTCCGTTGGTGGTACGTTATGTTACATCGACACTTATCTACGAACCGAAGGCTGTCATTTTGCATCAAACGGTTTATATTGCAATTGGCCTTGCGGTACTTTTGGCGGTTGACTGTTATAGTCGATTTTTTATCGGGAATTACGGACATGTGATGGGTGCGAAGATTGAGTATCGTATGCGTTCGGAAATATTCGATCATATGCAAAAGCTCTCTTTTTCGTTCTATGACGATGCCAAGGTTGGGCAACTCATGAGTCGTATTACCAACGACTTGTTTGATGTTACGGAGCTCTTGCATCATGGACCGGAAAATATCATTTTGTCGCTCTTAAAGATTTTAGGGGCATTTATCATTCTGGTTAATATCAATGGCTGGCTTGCACTCGCAGCGTTTATTATATTACCAGTGATGTTTATTTTTGCCTATCTTCTAAATCGCAAGATGCGTGCTGCTTTTCGTAGAAATCGTGAAAAAATAGCGGATATCAATGCACAAATCGAAGACAATCTTTCCGGGATTCGCGTGGTAAAATCTTTTGCTAACGAGTCAGTGGAAAACGATAAATTCAAGGTTGGAAATGATGGCTTTCTTGCTGCAAAGAAAAATAGTTACCATTATATGGGTGCCTTTCAAGCGGGGGTTGGTCTGTTTACAACCTTGATTCAGGTCAATGTTATCATTGTAGGCTGTGTACTTATTGCGCAACAAATGATGGATGTAAGCGATTTGATTACCTTTTTGCTTTACATTAGCGTCTTTACAGAACCAATCAATACGCTTGTGAATTTCACCGAGCAATTTCAAAATGGTTATAGCGGTTTTGAGCGCTTCCGTGAGATTATGGATATGGAGCCTGATATCGAAGATGCAAAGGATGCTGTGCCGTTGACTGATGTGAAGGGGGACATTGGCTTTGAAAATGTATCCTTTCATTACAAGGAAAACCAAGAAGAGGTGCTCCAGCATATTAATTTGAATGTGCCGGCCGGTGCTTATGTGGCCTTGGTAGGGTCGTCTGGGGCAGGAAAAACGACGCTCTGTTCATTGATACCGCGTTTTTATGATGTCAGTGGCGGATGTATTACCATTGATGGCAAAGACATTCGTACAGTGACCACCAAAAGCTTGCGTGATAATATTGGGATTGTGCAACAGGATGTGTATCTTTTCGCCGGGACAATCTACGAAAACATTCTTTATGGGCGACCGGATGCAACGCGAGAAGACGTTATAGAAGCTGCAAAGAATGCCAATGCTCATGATTTCATCATGTCTTTTCCGGATGGCTATGAAACCGATATCGGACAACGAGGTATTAAGCTTTCGGGTGGGCAAAAGCAGCGTCTCTCCATTGCACGTGTGTTTTTAAAAAATCCGCCGATTCTTATTTTTGACGAAGCCACCTCGGCACTTGATAATGAAAGTGAGCGTGTGGTGCAGGCATCTTTGGAAAAACTGGCGCAAAATCGTACCACATTTGTCATCGCACACAGACTGTCTACGATTCAAAATGCTGAGCGTATTTTGGTGCTTACCGAGGACGGCATTGCTGAATCCGGTACGCATGACGAGCTGCTTAGCAAGGAGGGCATTTATGCCAAACTCTATAATATGTAAGGCGCACTTCATGAAGGTTGCCCCAACAAGCATTGCAGTAAAAATGAAAGCGTATGCCTTTTATGAGGGTATACGCTTTTTTTGTCCATGTTGACGGATACCGCAATTAATCTTGATATGCTAAAATAGGATGCAGTAAGGAGGCGAGTCACGTGAAAAGGTTATTGGCAACGGTATTAACGCTCTTGATGCTTTTTGTGATTGGCTGCGGAGCGGTGCATAATGCCGAAACAGATTTGGGGAGCTCGGAGTATTACAGTGAGGATGAGTTGAATGCAGCGGTGAAGGTCGTGCGAAAACATTTTCGCGCCATGTATAACGGCTGTACACTCTTAACCGTTAAATATGAAGGCGATAAAAGCTCAAGCGAAAATTTAGCGTATTGTAATGAGCTTGAGCCAAGTATGACATTTGTTGATTGTGTGGTGTTTTCATCTGAATTTGAAACATCCGATCAATGTGATACCACGTTAAATCCAAACGAAACCTATAAGGGCTGGAAGTGGTATTTGGCACGTGAAAAAAATGGAAAGTGGCAACTAGTCATGGAAGGACAGGGGTAAAAAGGATGAATAAATTAAAGGATCTCATTATTAACAGACGCAGTAAGCGCCAATACAATGGTCAGGCTATTGATGAAGCAGTGATTAATGATATTATCGAAGCTGGGTTTCTTGCGCCAACCGGGCGTAATCTTCATCCAAATGATTTTATTGTGGTACGTGATAAGGCGATGCTGGAACGCCTCTCTCGTGCAAAAATAGGTGGGTCCCTCTTACTCAAGGATGCCGATTGCGCTATTGTTGTGACCGGCGATGAGCAAAAATCTGATACTTGGGTGGAAGATGGATCGATAGCAATGGCATATATGCAGTTGATGGCTGAATATCTTGGTGTCGGTAATTGCTGGGTGCAAATTCGCAATCGCATTTCGCAGGATGTTGTAAATGAGGTGGCGGTTCCATCTAATGAATATGTGCGCTATGCACTTGATATTCCGGAGCATATTCATACGCTGGCTATTTTGGCATTGGGTATGAGCGATGAGGTGCGCGAACCACACACTGCAGCTGACCTTGATTTTACAAAATGCCATCAAGAACGTTTTTAGATTAATGACAAATGTTGTCAGAAAGTGGGCAACTGTTTACAGATTTAGCCGTTTTGTGATATATTAAATGGAAACACTATCTGTTATATTAAATTTAAAGAAGAAAGTAGAGTTGATGATTTCCTAATGGACAGTAGCAGTATAGGTATGATTGTAGCCCTTGTGATTTTGGTGATATGTTCGGCGTATTTTTCAGCGACAGAAACGGCATTTACCTCACTGAACACAATTCGTATGAAAACATGGGCAGAAAACGGAGACCGTCGCGCTGCACGTACGTTAGCATTGGCAGAGGATTATGATAAGCTATTGTCTACCATTCTAATTGGTAACAATATTGTCAATATCTCCGCTTCTACCATTGCAACGGTGTTGTTCACAAAGCTGTTTTTTGAGTATGGCCCAACAATTTCCACGGTGGTCATTACCTTGGTTGTGTTGATTTTTGGGGAAATAACACCAAAAAGCTTGGCAAAGGAATATCCGGAAAAATTTGCGATGATTTCAGCACCGGCGTTGAATTTGATTTCAAAGATACTGACGCCGTTGAATTTTTTCTTTGGCTTGTGGAAAAAACTTATGAATAAGCTGGTTCGCTCTAATACAGATAATGGTATTACTGAAGAAGAGCTCATGGGCATTGTTGACCAAGCGGAAAGCGAAGGCGGATTGGACGAGCATGAAAGTGATTTGATTCGTGCATCGATTGAATTTAATGACCTTGATGTTTCTGATATTCTCACACCACGTGTGGACTTGGTGGCGGTCGATGAAGAATCGACAATGGAAGAAGTCAGCGCTCTTTTTGCTGAAAGTGGCTATTCTCGTATACCGATTTACCACGATACCATTGATAATATTATTGGTGTTGTTCACCAAAAGGATTTCTACAAGGCGCGCAGCCGTGGCGAAACCATGATTACCATGGTGAAATCTCCGGTCATTTATACCACACCGAATACAAAAATTTTCAAGCTTTTGCGTACCTTACAGTACAGCAAAGTGCATATGGCTGTTGTGGTAGACGAATACGGTGGCACCGAAGGGATTGTAACGTTAGAAGATATCATCGAGGAATTGGTCGGGGAAATTTGGGACGAACACGATGAAATCGTTGAAGATTTCCGTAAGCAAGTGGATGGGAGTTATCTTGTCGACTGTACCGCTGATTTGGATGATATGTACGATCTTTTCCAAATTAAGGGAGAATGTGATGCTTCCACGGTAAGTGGTTGGGTGCTCGAGCAAATCGACCGCATTCCAAAAATTGGTGACCATTTTGTGGCAGAAGGCCTAGAAGTGCGCGTGATTAGCGTGGACCATCGACGTGTTATGGAAATTGAAGTTCGTGCTGTTGAACCTTCTATTGAGGATGACGACAAGTAACGGATATAACAATGAAATAGATAATGTCCTGCAATATGCGTTTGCACAGGACATTTTCTTTTTGATTATGCATAAAATCAAACAAAGGTGTATAAATTGTAGTTTTGACAGTGTCCACGAAGGATAAACGATTGTTTATGGATACCTGGGGAAATTTTGATGGGTGAAACGAATTCTCGATGTTACTTTACATAAATATATGTTAGAATAAAAAACATATTGTACGTATGGAGCGTTAAAGAATACACAGCGCTTCATAAACGTAGGACATATTACAATACTAGATGAATATTCATCTAAGAAGGGAGAGGATGTAATGACCTCAGAATATATTATCATTATGTGTACGATTCTTGTGTACCTTGCAGGGATGCTGATGATTGGTTTTTATTGTGCGAAGCAAAACGATTCCACATCCGCATTTTTCTTGGGTGGCCGTAAGATGGGCCCATACATCACTGCAATGAGTGCAGAAGCATCAGATATGTCAAGCTACTTGCTGATGGGTTTGCCTGGGCTTGCTTATTTATCCGGGATGGCGCACGTTGGTTGGACTGCCATCGGGCTCGCCGTAGGGACCTATTTCAACTGGCTTTTGACTGCAAAACGCTTGCGCCGCTACTCTCATGTGACGGATGCGTTTACCTTCCCGCAATTCTTGTCAAAGCGTTATCATGACCAACGTAACATTTTGGCATTCATCGCCGCTATTATTATTGTTATTTTCTTTGTGCCGTATACGGCGTCCGGCTTCGCTGCTTGTGGGAAATTGTTTGTAACCCTTTTCGGGGCAAACTACATGGTTGCCATGTTAATTTTTGCGGTGGTTATGATTTGCTATACCGCAAGTGGTGGCTTCCTTGCAGCATCTCTGACTGACTTTGTTCAAAGTATCATCATGTCTATCGCTATTCTCTTTGTTGTTGGCTTTGCTATTGTTACTGCCGGAGGTTGGGGCGCTGTGATGGACCATGTGAAGGAGCTTCCGGGGTATTGGTCTATGACACAAAGCTTTATGGTAGACAGCAATAGTGCGGAACCGTTTTCTTTGCTTGATATCATTACAACGTTGTCTTGGGGGCTTGGTTACTTTGGGATGCCTCACATTCTTCTTCGTTTTATGGCGATTGAAGATGAAAATAAGCTCGTTATTTCTCGTCGCGTAGGTTCCGGTTGGGTAACTGTTGCCATGGGCTTTGCTGTTATTATCGGGATGAGTGGCTTGGTATTGAGTCATGAAGGTATTTTGCCGGATCTCGTAGGGTCCGGTACAGAAACCGTTATCATTGAAATTGGCAACTACCTTTCTACCATGGGGCCATTTGCTACAGTAATGACCGGGGTTATCATTGCCGGGATTTTGGCAAGTACCATGTCTACTGCTTCTTCTCAGCTCTTGGCAGCGACTTCCAGTGTATCCCAAGATATTTTGCAAGATACCTTCCATATCAAGCTTCGCGAAAAACAAAGTATGGTACTGGCGCGTTTAACAGTTATTGTCATCTCTCTCTTAGGGATTTTCATTGCACGTAATCCGGACAGCTCCATCTTTAGCATTGTATCCTTTGCGTGGGCTGGCTTCGGTGCAAGCTTTGGTCCGGTTGTGATTTGCTCTCTCTATTGGAAACGTACAACATTGCAAGGTGCTCTTGTCGGCATGGTTTGCGGTGGGGTAACAGTATTTGTATGGAAATACTTGATTGCACCATTGGGCGGTGTGTTCGGCGTGTACGAATTGCTTCCGGCCTTCCTTGTTGGTCTGATAGCAGTTATTGTTGTGAGTCTTCTTACCAAGGCACCAAGTATGGCAATCACCGAAGAATTTGACAAGGTTGCATCCGGCGTGAAATTAGATTAATGATCTACACCACCATTTCTAGTGAATGGTGGTGTTTTTTTGTCACTAGATATATAATAAATATAATAGTTTACATAAAGGAGGCAATGCATGATGAAACGAGATATGCGACGCTCAGACCGCTTGATTACGGATAGGGATACAATTGAAGTGTTTCTTGATGAAGCGAAGGTGATTCATCTGGGGCTAGAAGATGATGGTGAGATTTATGTGGTTCCACTCAATTACGGATGGGAATGGAAGGGCGAAACCTTGATGCTATATTGTCATTCGGCGCGAGAAGGACGCAAGATCGACTTGATTGGCAAGGGGGCAAAGGTAGGCTTTTCCATGGAAAGTGGTATAAGCTACTTTGGCGACGAAATGGCATGTCATTATGGTAATTACTATAAGAGCATCATTGGAAGCGGTGAGGCCTCCCTTTTGAAAGAGGACGAGGCGCGTTCGCATGCTCTAAATCAAATTATGGCTCACTATAGTGATAGGGATCATTGGCATTTTGCGCCAGAAATGCTTGCGCAGGTGGAAGTAATTGCAGTATGTGTACAAGATTTCTCCTGTAAAATCCATGGAGAACCACAAACAGTATAATCGTTATGGGAATGCCACACGGGCTGCCCTTTACCATGACCATCTTGATAAAGAGCAGCTGAGTTATTAAACGCGTAATTAAACACGAGCAAGCTTCGTACTAGCTAAACCCGCTAGTATGAAGCTTGCTCGTGTTTTTTTATTTTTCCGTTTTAAAATACACAGGTAATTTTTCTAATTGCGTTTAAAATGCCGGAGTGCTAGACTGAAGGATGGAAAAATTAAGAGGAAAGAAGTGGCGTGAGATGCAGTACCTGAGGCGAGTGGTCTGGCATTTTTTGTGATGCACACCGGGCTTGCAGCAAAGAACAGTTGAACATGGAGAAGGAGAGGCAACAAAGATGAAGAAAGTTGTTATTAATATTTTGCTTACAGCCTTCTTCTTTGGCACCATGGAAGTGGCGCTAAAGATTGGCGGGAGCAGCTTGGATGCGGTACAGATTACATTCTTACGCTTTTTTATCGGGGCATTGGTGCTCTTACCGGTGGGATATAATGAGCTCAAAAAACGTGGCACCGTGCTTAATGGACGCGATTATGGATGGCTATTCCTGGTAGGGCTTGTTGGTGTAGCAATTAGTATGCTCGCCTTCCAATTTGGGGTTATGAACTGTAATGCTTCCACAGCAGCAGCGCTCATTAGCTTGAACCCGCTCTTTACGATGTTGATTGCACATCTCTTCACCTCTGAAAAAATGAACCGTGCCAAGTGGATTGCTTGCGGTGTAGGGCTGGTAGCCGGTGTATTTTTGATTCGTCCATGGGATGTTCAACCGGGTAATACGCCGCTTGGATTGGCACTTATGCTTTTTGCGTCGATTACTTTTGCTGCGTATACCGTTATGGGCAAGGTGACCATTGCACGTATCGGGGCGACTGCCCAAACAGGGATTAGCTTCTTATTTGGTTCTGTAGTTCTTTGGCTTACTTTGATTGCAACCGGTCGTCCTGTTTTTACAGGTGTGATAGAAAACTGGTTTATTGTGGCCTATTCAGGGATTGTTGTGACCGGGATTGGCTATCTGTGCTATTTTACGGCGATTCGTTATTCCGATGCAACGACTGGGGCAATTGCTTTTTATATTAAACCGGCAATTGCACCGATTTTAGCAATGATTTTTTTGCGCGAACAAATCTGCTGGAACACCGTTGTAGGGATTGTATTGTTGATGAGCGCCTCTGTTATCACGCTTCGCGATGCAATTGGTGCAAAACAAATGAATATTGAAGAAATGCATGAAATCGATGAGATTTTTGCAAAGCACACCACACGTGCTGCGGATAAGCGTCGCTATTTTGCGACCATGCTGCCAATTATGGAAATTGATAACAAGGACCACTTTGTTTTTGAAGTACGCAATCAGGGAACAATTCACCAAAAAGGCGAAATTTGCTTCCCTGGTGGGGAAATGTATGAGGATGAAGCACCGCAAGATTGTGCGGTTAGAGAAACCTGTGAAGAACTCGGTGTGGCACATCGGATGCTTAAAGTTCTCAATCAAATGGATACCTATCACGGTTTAAGTGGGATGAAGGTGTATAGCTTTGTTGGACGTTTACAACCAACAACCTTTGACCCGGACCCGCGTGCAGTAAATCGTGTCATTACCATTCCGGTAGACTTTTTCTTGAATCATAATCCGGAAGTGCATACCTTGGATGTAGTTCAACAATCACAACAAGGTGACTCTTTGATTGAAGAAATTGAAGAAGTGGTTGAAAATAGCTATCAATGGCCACAAGCAAGCAGAGAAATGCCGGTGTATCATTATGAAGGACGTGTTATCTGGGGGCTTACTGCAATGCTTTTGAAAGATTTCGCATCCATTGTTAATAATGCAAAACGATGATGAAATGGAGTTTTTTAGCGACAAGCCTTAACTTTTATGATAAGATAACATCAAGTCACTTACACAAATGTAAAACGGTTTTATCAAAAAGGAGGCTATTATGAACATAAAAGAAGAAGCGCGTCGTATGAAATTAGCAGCGCCAATCTTGGCTGCGACTACCAATGAGCAACGCAATGCGGCACTTGAAGCCATTGCTGTGGCATTAGAAGAAAAGCAAGCAGAAATTTTTCAAGCCAATGCGCAAGACTTAGCGGCTGCTGATGAAAATGGCGTTACCGGTGCAACAAAAAAACGCTTGAAATTCGATGATAATAAGCTTCGCGATTGTATTGCAGGCTTGCGTCAATTGCAAACCTTGCCGGATCCTTTGGGTAAAACACTTTTAGCGCGTGAATTGGACGAGGGCTTGACATTGACCCGCATGAGTGTGCCAATCGGTGTTATTGGTGTGATTTTTGAAGCACGTCCGGATGCATTGGTACAGATTGCATCATTATGCATTAAGAGTGGAAATTGCGCCATTCTCAAAGGCGGTAAAGAAACCACCTATACCAATCGCGTGCTTTTCCAAATTATAAAAGATTGCGCAATTGCTGCCGGTCTTCCGGGCAGTGCACTGTTGCAAGCTGAACAGCACAACGAAATCGATGAGCTTTTGGAATGTGACCAAGATGTGGATTTGTTGATTCCACGTGGTTCCAATAAATTTGTGCGCTATATCATGGATAATACCAAGATTCCTGTAATGGGGCATTCCAGTGGGGTTTGTCATATTTATGTGGATGCGGATGCCGACCAAGCGTTAGCACTTCCGATTTTGGTAGACGCAAAAACGCAATATGCGGCAGCGTGTAATGCGGTGGAAACTGTGCTCGTGCATCAAAAGATTGCAGCCGAATTTTTGCCAAAGATGGCAGATGCTTTTGCAAAGGCCGGCGTTATAGTGCGTGGCACCAAGGAAGTGAGTGAATACATTCCTGTAGATGTGATTGATGATGATGCCTTTGGCATTGAATACGGCGATCTCATAGTGAGTGTGAAGCTTGTGGAAAACATTCAAGAAGCGGTGGCGCATATCAATCAGTATGGTTCTCATCATACGGATTGTATCTTAACCGCCAATGATGAGGCGGCAGCTTATTTCATTCAAATGGTTGACAGTGCCGGGGTGTATCGCAATTGTTCTACCCGTTTTGCCGATGGTTTTCGCTATGGCTTTGGTGCTGAAGTGGGTATTAGTACCGGAAAAATTCATGCGCGTGGACCTGTGGGACTGGAAGGCCTCGTAACCTATAAATATAAGCTGATTGGCGAAGGTCAAATTGTTGGTGATTATGCCAAGGGCATCAAACAATTCCATCATAAAGACCTCTAAGAAATACAAATGACCGTTCGAGAAGAACGGTCATTATTTTTATGCAAGTCAAAATTGTTATAGAACAAATGAAAGAAAGGCGGAGATTATTTGAATAACTAGCTTTGGAATCCATAGTTTTTTTTTATCGGTAACAATCATGGTGGAAAATAATTCATTTCCCCTGTACAATATATATTGTATGTAATTTTTCGTAAACATTATTATTTTATTAGGAGGTTCAAGATATGACATCTAAAAAGAAGTCGGGTAAAGCGACATGGTTTGTCCTGGCTGCTGTTGTTGTTATTCTCCTCGTAGCCGCCTTTACCACGACTGCGGAAACTGTTCAACAGACTTTCTGGGCATTGGTTCCACCAATCGTGGCGATTTCCTTGGCGTTGGCTACAAAAGAAGTATACAGCTCTTTGTTTGTCGGTGTAGTGACCGGCGGGCTGTTGTACTCCGGCTTTAGCTTTGAGGGGACAATCAACCACGTTTACACCGATGGTGTAGTCAAAGTATTAAGCGATTCTTATAATGTAGGGATTTTGATTTTCCTTGTTATTTTGGGGATTATCGTATCTTTGATGAACAAATCCGGTGGTTCTGCGGCTTTTGGTCGTTGGGCGCAAACCAAGATTAAAAACAGAATGGGTGCTCAGCTCGCTACTATTGGTCTTGGTGCGTTGATTTTCATCGATGACTATTTTAACTGCTTGACTGTAGGGAGCGTTATGCGTCCGGTTACTGATAAATTCCAAATTTCTCGTGCGAAATTGGCTTATTTAATTGACTCCACCGCAGCGCCTATCTGCATCATTGCACCCATTTCTTCTTGGGCAGCAGCTGTATCCGGTTTTGTGCCTGGGGATACCAACGGGATTGCACTCTTTATTCAATGCATTCCGTTTAACTTCTACGCACTCTTTACTATTTTATTTATGATTTGCATTGCTGTGATGAAATCCGACTACGGCTTGATGGAGCTTCACGAATTAAATGCAATCAAGGGTGACCTTTATACCACCAGTGAACGTCCTTATGAAAGCTTTGAAGAAAGCATCAAAGAAGATGACGGCCATTTGCTCGATATGCTTCTTCCTGTGCTCGTGCTCATCGTTTGCTGTGTTACCGGGATGATTTGGAGTGGTGGTTTCTTTGAAGGCAACGGCTTTGTAGAAGCATTTTCTAATAGTGACGCTTCTGTTGGTTTGGCTGTTGGTTCCTTCTTTGGCTTAATCATCACTTTGGTGCTTTACATGGCACGTCGTGTTATGACCTTCAGCGAATTCATGGAATGTGTTCCACAGGGCTTCGTTTCCATGATTACACCTATTTTGATTTTAACCTTCGCATGGGCTTTGAAATCTATGACCGATAGCCTTGGTGCTGCACCTTATGTTGCCGGCTTGATTGAAAACTCTGCGGGTGGTTTTGTAAACTTCTTGCCTGCTATTATCTTCTTGATTGGTTGCTTCCTTGCATTTGCAACCGGGACCAGTTGGGGGACCTTCGGGATTCTCATTCCTATCGTTGTATCTGCATTCCAAGACACCGATCCACAACTCATGATTATCGCAATGAGTGCTTGCATGGCAGGGGCTGTTTGCGGGGACCACTGCTCTCCAATTTCCGATACCACCATCATGGCATCCGCTGGGGCACAGTGCTTCCATTTGAATCACGTTAATACCCAGTTGGCATATGCTTTAACTGTTGCTGCTATTGCCGCTGTATCCTTTGTTGTAGCCGGTTTTACCCGTAGCGCAATGTTTGGTTGGATTGTTGGTATTGTGCTCGTTATCGTTGTACTTTTCATTCTCAAGAAAAGAGAGCAAAAGAAGTATGGCGCCGAATGGGCTGACTGATTTTAAACCGATTGTTTTAGTGAATAAAACCCGGAAGAAGTTTCTCCCGGGTTTTATCATGGTTATGTGACATACACAAAAGAAGGAGAACGCCCTTGAAAAAAATTCTTTTGCTGAATACCGGTGGCACTTTTTCCAGTGTCAAAGGAAAGGACGGTCTTGCACCGGGTATCCGTGCGGAGGAAATCCTCATGTTATTGGGGCCGATGGCACAATGTGATATTGTGTGTGAAGATGTCGTGGCTTTGGATAGTGCCAATATCATGCCAGAAGATTGGGTTATGCTAGCGCAACGTGTGCATACCTACTTCAAGCAAGTAGACGGTATCGTGATTATTCATGGCACCGATACGATGGCGTATACTGCTGCGATGCTTTCCTTTATGTGTATGCATGTGCCAATACCAGTAGTGCTAACCGGGAGTCAGCTCTCGGTAGCCGCACCGCTTACCGATGCTATTGATAATCTGCGCCTTGCAGTGACGATGGCAGAAAGCGGTCGAGGCGGTGTTTATGTGGCGTTTAACCGTCGCATTATTTTAGGATGTCGTACTGCCAAGGTACGCACAGTTAGCTTTGACGCATTTGAAAGTGTGAATTACCCTCAGGTAGGGACTTCCAATGCGTTTGGGTTGGTTCTTGACGAATCAGCTCTTCCGGCACAAAACCAAGTGTATCAATTGATGCCGCACTTCAACAACAGAATTGCCGTGGTTAAGTATTTTCCGGGAATGGAATCAGATATTTTCCATTATCTGAGGGAAAAGGATATTGCGGGTTTCTTTTTAGAAGGCTTTGGCTTGGGCGGTGTGCCGTTCATCAAGAACAGTGTGCTTGATGAAATTGAAAAAGCCTCGGCAGATGGCGTTCCGGTTTTAGTGGGGAGCCAGTGCCGTTATGAAGGCTCTAATCTGGATGTGTATGAAACCGGTAAACGTGTCTTGGCATGCGGAGGTATTCCGGTGAATGACATGACCCAGGAAGCGACGGTGACCAAGCTTATGTGGGCATTGGGACAATCGTCAAAGCGTGCCGATGTGCAGAAAATCTTTCAAACCAATTATGTTGGCGAGATTACGCTGTCTTAGGCAAAAAAGAAGTTGTTGTATCAATGTTGTGTTGTTGTATGAGTTATATTTTTAAGAAAGTATAGGGGGAGTCTAATGAGCTTAGCTGAAATTTTAGTTGCCATTGGTGACTACATGTATCTCTATGTTCTGGTAGCTTTGCTGATTGTTATCGGCGTCTATATGTCTATCAAAACCAGATTTGTTCAATTTCGTTTATTTCCTGAAACCTTCAAGGTTGTAATGGAAAAGAAAACCGACAAAGAGGCTATTTCGTCCTTTCAGGCATTGATGGTAGCTACCGCATCTCGCGTAGGTACCGGTAACATTGCCGGGATTGCTACTGCGTTGGTAGCTGGTGGCCCTGGTGCGTTATTCTGGATGTGGTTAATGGCACTTATTGGCGGTGCATCTGCGTTTGCCGAATCTACTTTGGCTCAGATTTACAAAGAACGTGACGGTGCTATCTTTAAGGGTGGTCCTTCCTACTATATCGAGAAAGCACTCGGTATGCGTTGGTTAGGGATTGTCTTCTCTATTATTTTGATTATTACCTTTGCTTACGGTTTTAACGGTTTGCAATCCTACAATATTGCATCTGCATTTGAGTATTACAGCACTGACTGGGAAAACTCCTCTGTGCCTGTATACATTGGTTTGATTCTCGCTGTTGTTTCCACCCTCCTCTTCTTCGGTGGTGTTGGTGCAATTAGTAGAATGTCCTCCATCCTCGTTCCTATCATGGCAACCCTCTACATCTTCATGGGCTTGAGCGTTGTTATTAAGAACATTGGCTTGTTCCCGGAAGTTATCAGCATGATCATCACCGATGCTTTCGATTTCAAGGCAATCTTCGGTGGTATGATTGGGTCCTGCTTGGTAATGGGTATCAAACGTGGTTTGTTCTCTAACGAAGCAGGTATGGGTTCTGCGCCTAACGCTGCTGCATCTTCCGATGTATCTCACCCGGTTAAGCAAGGTTTGGTGCAAGTACTTTCCGTATTCATCGACACCATGGTTATCTGCTCCACCACCGGTTTCCTCGTACTCTTCTCCGGAATGTACGAAAAGGGTGGCGAACTTAACGGTATTCCACTCGTTCAATATGCGATTTCTTCCGTATACGGTGAAATGGGTGTTCACTTCACCACCGTTGCTGTTGCACTCTTCGCATTCACCTCTTTGATTGGTAACTACTTCTATGCAGAATTCAACGTTCGTTTTATCACTGATAACAAAGTGGCATTGTTCCTCTTCCGTTGTAGCTGCGTAGTGATGGTATTTGTTGGTGCATTGAACTCCATGGACGTTGCCTGGGCACTTGCTGATATCACCATGGGTTGCATGGCAATCGTTAACATCATTGCACTCTTCATGTTGAGCGGCACTGTAAAGAAAGCGCTCGATGACTATGAACGTCAGAAGAAAGAGGGCAAAGACCCAGTATTTATAGCTAGAGAGGCCGGTATCGAACATACTGAACCGGGCATCTGGGATTAATTAAAAAATTTACGCCAAGCAGGTACTTCTCTGCTTGGCGTTTTTTATTGGTACCGATAAAGCCCCTTGCTTGAGCGTAAGCAAGGGGCTGATTGGTTTATTGATGCAATTCCAGAAGGGTATCCATTGCTTCCAAGTAGCCTTGGATACCATGTCCGGCGATGGTTTTTATACAAGCTGCTCGGATATAGCTAATCTGGCGAAAATCTTCGCGTTTGGACACATCAGAGATGTGCACTTCCACGGTCGGCACGCCAATGGCTTTAACGGCATCTAAGAGTGCCACAGAGGTATGGGTGTAGGCGGCTGGATTAATGACAATGCCGTCGACTGTTTGGTAACAGGATTGAATCTTGTCAACAAGGTCACCTTCGTGGTTGGATTGGTAAATTTCCACCTCAATGCTGCGCTTGTCGGCATGATCACGGATGGTTTTACAGAGGTCAGCATAAGTGGTGCGACCGTAAATATCAGGCTCGCGAATGCCCAGCATATTGAGGTTAGGTCCGTTAATGATGCATAGCTTCATGGAAATCCTCCAGTATCTGTTGTACGGTGTTGTCAATTTGATTGTTTTGGATGGAAACATCAGCAAAATCACTGTAAAGCGGTTCACGTTCCCGGTAAAGTGTTTTCAAGGTGTCAATACCACCGGCAGAAAGTGGGCGACCATTCGTTGGAAGCTGTTCCAACGGACGCTTGAGCCAATAAAGACGTCCGTTTTGACGTAAGAGGTCTTTATTACAAGCAACGGTTACAGCGCCACCACCGGTGGCAATGACTTGCCCGTGCCCTTTTCCAATCTCAGCAATGGTAGCTGTTTCGATAGCACGAAAAGCAGCGATGCCGTGGGTATTGATGTAATCAGGCACAGAACCGTATGTTTCGTCGATTTTGCTGTCAATGTCGACAAACGGTCTGTCAAGGGCTTCAGCCAACCGTTTGCCAATGGTGGATTTACCAACACCAGGCATTCCAATGAGTATGATATTTTCATCGTCATATTGCATTTTTTCCAAAATTGGCACAATACGTGCTTCAACATCGGTAATTCCGGCAAAATGCTTGGCTGCATAGACAGCTTGAGCGACAAGCATCGGTAGTCCATCACAGGTCTTGACGCCACGATTGGTGGCGTCAAGGAGGAGCTGCGTGCGATGGGGATTGTAGATGACGTCAAAAACAGCTTCGAGTGCATTGAAACCATCGATTTCAATCAGTCTTGCCGGATTTTTGGGGAACATACCAACAGGAGTAGCGTTAATTATCACTTCGGCATCATGATGAAAATGGATGTCGCTGTACGGAATACCATCGTGGCGTGCGATATTTAGAATCTCACGTGCGCCCTTGTCTTCCAGAACGGTGCGAATGGTTTTGGATGTGGCGCCATTGCCAAGAATAAGGCATTTACGTCCTTCGATGTCAATGCCGGCATGATCAAGGGCGAAGGCAAAGCCATCATAATCGGTATTGGTGCCAAATAGGGTACCATCATTACGACGAATAATGGTATTGACGCAACCAATACGTTTGGCCTTGTCATCGATTTCATTACAATAAGGCATGACAGTTTCTTTATAAGGAATGGTGACGTTAATGCCGTGCCAATCTTCCTCGAAAAATGCATCCAATCCATCCGGTTCATATTCAAAAAGCTTGTAATTATAGCCGGCATCAATGGCTGCATGGATGGCCGGAGAAAAGCTGTGGCCGAGGGTGCGGCCTAAAAGTCCGCATCTCATAAGCTTAACTCCACGTTCTTGTAAGCCCCTAAAAGAGTGAAAGATGGGCAGTCGCGGGACAATTGATTGATAATGGCTTGAACTTGTGGTTCGTGAATATCTGCATCCATATCGAGGAAGAAGCGGTGGTTGTTTTGTGTGCCATCAACAATTGGACGGCTTTCCAAAAGGGTAAGGTTAATGCCCAATGCTGCAAGTGGAGAAAGTACGTCGTCCAAACCACCGGCAACATTTGGTGCAGAAATCATAAGACTGATAGAGTCTGCATCGGCATGAACTTTTGGATTCTTTGCAAGGCAAATGTAGCGAACATAGTCACCAACATTTGCTACGTCATTACGAAGTACATGGAGATTATCACCGATTGGAGTGTTAGCAGGGACAATCCAACCGATGAAGTTGTCACTAGGGTCTTTGATATCATTCATAATGCCGTTTGGCCCTTTTTCAACGATGTCGCACTTCATACCTGAAAGGAATTCAGAGCAGTGATAGTAAGCGCTGTGATCCACAACGATGGTTTTAAGGCTGGTGAACGGCACGTTGTTTGCTGCAACGAGCTTATAGTGGAGGTTTACCTTAATCCCACGTACGATGTGACAGGTGTTTTTAATAAGTAAATCATAGGTGAGGGATTTTGCACCGGAGCGGTTGTCTTCAATAGGAAGAATACCGAATTGGCAAAGACCGGAGTTAACAGCATCCACAATTTTCATGTTGTTGTTCAAGGAGATAAGACGTGGGTCGTCGAAAATGCCCTTTGCAACCTGCATGTCGTTGATGTCGTTGGTGACAGCCACCGTGCCGGTGGTTGGAAATGGTTCATCGGTGAAGGAAGTGATAACAGCATCAATGAAGCTATCATCCGGCTCGATGAGCTGAGATTGACGGCGGCGACTAACGCGGAAAATACTTTCGTAGGTTTCACGAAGTGGAACCACGAGATCGGCATCTTTGCCCTTGGTAATATGGTCTAAAATCCAAAGCTCACGGGCACGGTCAAGAATTGGAATGTTATTGGCCTTCTTATAAGCAGCCACCTCTTTGGAGAGGTTCAAACGCTTGATGATAAGACTTAAAAGCTCGTCATCGACAGCGTTAATTTCTACGCGAATATCATCTAAATTTTTCATAATGCATGCTCCTCTAATAATAAATCTAAAATGACGATGGCCATGACTGCTTCAAGAACCGGAACCGTACGAACGGCGATACAAGGGTCATGACGTCCGGTTACAACAAGTGGCGCATCAGCGTGTTTGGAAAGGGAAACAGTTTGTTGCTCTATAGAAATCGAAGCGGTTGGCTTCATTGCGATTTGAACAGTAATTGGCGCACCGGAGGTAATACCACCCAAAATGCCGCCGGCATGATTGGTGGTGGTGGTAACATTGCCGTCCTTCATGATAAACGGGTCATTATGCACACTTCCACGCATGGTGACTGCATCAAAACCAGCCCCAAAGGAAACACCTTTACAGCCGGGAATACCAAAAAGGGCTTGCGCCATCCGATTTTCAATACCGTCAAACATTGGGCCGCCTAAGCCGACTGGCACGCCGGTGATTGCCCCTTGAACGACACCGCCGACAGAATCGCCTTCTGCTGCTGCAGCTTGAATAGCAACTTGCATAGCAGAATTTGCACCTTCATCGATTGTTGGAAATTCCATGGAAGCCATGGATTCAAGCGTTTCGGCATCGACATTCATCGCATCAAAGGGTGTACCAATGATGTTTTCAATTTGCAAAAGCTGCGCACCAACGTGAATGCCGCGGCGACGTAAGATTTGCTTGGCAATGCCACCGGCGATGCAAAGGGGAGCGGTTAGTCTACCGGAAAAGTGTCCGCCGCCGCGCATATCAGCGAAGCCTTTGTAATGGATATGAGCCGTATAGTCGGCATGAGATGGACGCGGGTGGTCCAAAAGATTGCTGTAATCCTTGGAATGTTGGTTGGTATTCTCAATATAAGCCATAAGCGGAAAACCGGTTGTGACACCATCCATAATGCCCGAAGCAATGTGTACAATGTCCGGCTCTTTGCGCTTGGTAGCGTGTTTGCTGTTGCCCGGCGCACGTCGTGCCATAAATGCTTGCAATTCATTTTCGTCAACAGCTTCTCCCGGAGGGACGCCGTCAATTTCTATGCCAATCATTTTTCCGTGGCTTTCGCCAAAAACGGAACAACGGTAATGGGATCCAATACTAGATGCCACTTGCGTCACCTCCTAAGGAATTGTAGTCATTGAAGAAATGAGGGTAGGATTTATTAACTGCGGATGCACCGTTAAGAATAATTGGGGCATCGCAATTTAAGGCGGCAATGGCTGCTGCCATGGCAATACGATGGTCGTTGGCGCTGTCAACAGTCACGTTACCATGTAATTGTTGAACACCGGTTACACGCAGACTGGATGCATCACTTTCACAAGGAACGCCCAACGCCGATAAAAAGGCGGAGGTTGTTGCGATGCGGTCGCTTTCTTTTAGACGCAAACGTTCGGCATCGGTAAACACAGTCGTCCCTTCTGCCTGAGCAGCTATGACTGCTAAAATTGGCAAAGCATCGGGAATTTCCTTGACAGAGATGGTTTGCGCATGAAGCGGTGCTGGTGCAACGGTAACGGTATCATCTGTTATATTGACTTTAGCACCAAACCCACGAAGCAATTCGACAATGGCTTTATCGCCTTGACTGCTGTCAAATTTTAGACCGGTCATGGTAACCGGTGCAGAAAGGGCGCCGGCAGCCAAGAAGAAGGCGGCGTTGGACCAATCCCCTTCAATAGAAAGCGGCGTTTTCGGTAAACGATACGCGGCATCCGCATCGACGTGAAAATGGTTGCCGTTGACAGTCACCTCCACACCGAATTGCTGCAGGACATCTATGGTAAAATCGATGTAGGGGCGCGATTGAAGCGGTGTGGTGAGGTGAATGTCCAAGTCTTCATTAAGCAACGGTGCTGCCAAAAGAAGGCCGGTTAGATACTGGCTGCTGACATGCCCCGGTAGCGCAGCAGTTCCACCGTGTAAGGGACCGTGAATAGTTAACGGTAAGGTATTACTGTCGGTTTGTGCACCGAGATTTTTGAGAACGTTGAGAAAATCAGCAATCGGTCTTTGCGGGAGTCGGCCTTGACCAATAAAGGTTGAAGCGGTGCCGAGTGCTGCACAGACCGGTAAAAGAAAACGGAGGGTGGAGCCACTTTCTTGGCAATCAATTGTTGGCTGGGTATTGACTACTTGAATAGGTGTAATATGCACCTCGGCATCATGACGGTCAATATTGGCGCCAAGTGCCTGCATACAGGACAAGGTCGTATCAATATCGACTGAGCTTGTCGGCAGTGCCCAGTGAGAGGTTTGATCCGCCAAGCTGGCGGCGATAAAAAGGCGATGCGCAGCAGATTTTGATGGAATCGCTGCAATGCAGCCGCCAAGTGTGGCAGGAGAAAGCTTCATCTTAAAGAGGCTCCTTTCCGAGAATAATCAATTCTAAAAGCGTGTCATAAGACACCTTCTTCAATTCACAATGACCAATGCTGAGCGGAACGACGATGGTGATGGTGTCGCTGGTAGCTTTTTTGTCACGGCGACATATTTCACACATTTCCTCTGAGTCGTAATCGCAACTGATTGGCAAATGATTGTTCATGAGTGCGTCTTCAATGCGGTTGGCAACGTCCGGTGCGCACCACCCTTTTTTGAAAGCGGCGCGTGCCATCATAGCAAGACCGATGGCGACAGCATGACCGTGGGTCACTTCAAAGTTGCTCAGATGCTCAATGGCATGGGCAAATGTATGACCAAGATTGAGAAAAGCACGATTGCCTTTCTCAAATTCATCTTCGCTGACAACTTGATTTTTGTGACGCACACATTGACTGACGATATGGTCTAAATCTGAAGCAGTAGGACTTAACGGAATTGTAGATAGTCGTTCGAATAAATCCGGTTGCTCTAAAACTCCGTATTTAATGCTTTCTGCAACCCCATCGGCAAAGCGAGTATCATCCATCGTTTGAATAAGGTCTACATCGCAATATACAGCGAGGGGTTGATAAAAAGCGCCAACTAGATTTTTGCCGGCAGTAATATCAATGGCTGTTTTTCCACCGACCGATGAATCAACTGCTGCTAGCAATGTGGTCGGTACTTGAACAAACGGAATACCGCGTTGATACATGGAGGCGGCAAAGCCACCAAGATCACCGACTACACCACCACCGAGCGCAACAACCAAGTCGCTGCGGTGGAGGCCGGCCAGACTCCATTCATTCATGAGTTGTTCTAAAGAAGTAAAGCTTTTGCTTTCTTCACCGGCCGGAACAACGGAGGTAATGACTTCAAAACCCGCACTGCGCAAGCTTTCAGCGCATCGTGTTAAATAGAGCGGTGCTACAGTACTATCGGTAAGAAGCGCTATTTTACAGTTAGAGTGGCACGCCTTGAGGCGTGTGCCGATTTCATCCAACAATCCGTGACCGATAAAAACCTGGTACGGATTGCCGGTTTGTACATCAATGGTTGCACTTAGCATAAGGAAATTTCCTTTTGGCAGAAGTCATGAAGCTTGATAGCGTCACGGGCAACTTCTTCGAATGCTTCAGGACGTAAGCATTGAGGACCATCGCATTTTGCACGTTCAGGATCGTTGTGCACTTCAATCATCAAGCCGTCAGCACCGGCAGCGATAGCAGCCATGCTCAGTGGGCGAACCATACGACGAATCCCTGCTGCGTGACTAGGGTCAATGATGATAGGCAGGTGGGTCATTTCACGAAGCATTGGTACAGCGGAAATATCAAGGGTATTACGGGTTTTGGTTTCGAAGGTACGAATACCACGTTCGCAGAGAATAACATTTTTGTTACCACCAGCCATGATGTATTCGGCACTCATCAACCATTCTTGGTAGGTTGCGGAAAGACCACGCTTTAAGAGGACCGGTTTATCCATGGTGCCGACTTCTTTAAGAAGGTTGAAGTTTTGCATATTACGGGCACCGATTTGAAGAATATCTACATCCTTGAAAAGTGGCAATTGAGAAATATCCATTACTTCGGAAATGATTGGAAGGCCGGTTGCTTCTTTTGCTTTTAAGAGCAATTCAAGACCTTCTGCACCCATCCCTTGGAAGGAGTATGGAGAAGTACGAGGCTTGAATGCACCACCGCGAAGAATGGTTGCACCTGCTGCCTTAACGCGTTGTGCAACTTCAACAATTTGAGCTTCGCTTTCGATGGAGCAAGGGCCGGCAATCAGTGTGAGGCTGCCGCCACCGATGGTTGCATCGCCAACCTTGATAATCGTATCATCCGGATGGAATTTGCGGTTAGCATTTTTGAAAGGATCTTGAATACGGGTAACGCTTTCTACGATTTCAAGGGCTTCGATAAGTTCGATGTCCACGCGGGAAGTGTCGCCGACAAGACCAATGATAGAGTAGGTGGCCCCTTCGGAGAAGTAGAGGTTCAAGTCCATGCTTTTGAGCCAATCGGTAAGCTGTTGAACCTGTGATTGTTCTGCATCGTTTCTAAGTTTAATAATCATAATAAAAGTGCCCCTTTCAAAAATAAAAGAATAATTCCATTGACCATATGGTTAATTATTGAGGATATAAAAAAACTGCACGGGGGATATCCTCCGTGCAGTTGCTATCTCTCATTGATAAAATGTCAGATAGAGCTGTTTTCAGGATAACCCAAATAGCCTTTACTGAAGCCAGTAAAGGTAAAGTAAGTAAAGTAATATCGGGTTTTCGCTGAAATGTTTCTCATAGACATTGTAATCACCTGTTATGGTATAGTTTTTCTAAAGGATAGCACAAATTATAACAGTTGTAAAGTGTAGCAAAATAATTACCGCTAATTTTTTTCTACGCAGTGTGGAAATAATGGTATGATGGGAGCAAGTGATAAAAGCAAGGGAGGCACGTTATGCTAACTATTCGCTGCGCAAAGTGCAAGTCTAAGCTCTGGAAGTACGATAAAATCGGTCAAGGGGAGGTGCTTCGTTGCCACAAGGCGCGCATTACGAAATGGTACGTTGAGGAAGAAATGCAAGGGGATAAGATTGTCTGTCCGGTATGCAAACAAGTCATCGGTATTGACAAAGGAACGTTTTATAAAATGGATCCCAATGCGTTTTTATATAAAGGAACGAAGCGCAATAATTAAGTAGCCATTAAGAGGAGATGGTAATAATATGGTAAGACAGGCGACTGAAAACGACATTGAAGCTATTGTAGCAGGTTATGAGGCACTATTAACCTTTGAGCAAGAACACGGTAGCCAATCAAATTGGGTGCTGGGCTTATATCCGACTGTGAAGGTGCCGGAGAAAAATGTGCCATTGGGGACAATGATTGTACTTGAAGAGGATGGCGAGATTTGCGCCAGTATGGTATTGAACAACGAGCAAGCTGCTGAATATGCCGATATTCCTTGGCAATATTCCGGGGAAGGGGACGCAGTGCTCGTGGTGCACACCCTATGCATTCCGCCTGCTAAAGCGGGGAAAGGCTACGGGAGTCAAATGGTACGCTATGCGAAGGAACGCGCCATAGCAGAAGGATGTAGTGTCGTTCGTATAGACACCTATGCCTACAATGAGTCAGCGAAGGCGCTTTATCAAAAACACGGATTTCGCATCGCAGGCTATGCAGATAGTTTGTTAGAGGGCGTGATTCCGGAAAAAATGGTATATCTTGAGTGGAATATAGCAAGAGAGAACTAAATAAAAAAGACGTATGATTTGTGGCGCCCCTCAATCGTTAGATTTTAGGTCTAACAATTGGGGGAACAGTTCAATCATACGTCTTTTTATATGTGTGAAATTAGATGCCAAACCAGAATTTTAAAATAAAGAGGATGGCAAGGACAATCATAACGACAGATACTTTTTTACGCTTTTCAGCCGGTGCCATAACATTATAAAGGAGGTTAACAAGCACATAGCTGAGTACGCCGAGAATCAAGCCGTCACCGATAGAATAGGTGAGTGGCATTGCAGCAATCGTGATAAATGCAGGAAGACCTTCGGTGATGTTATCGAATTCGATGTTCTTAGCAGCACCAAGCATTAAGTACCCAACATAGATGAGTGCAGGCGCAGTCGCGCATGATGGGATGGCGATGAAGATTGGAGAGAAGAACATTGCAACAAGGAAAAGCACCCCGATGGTGATTGCAGTGTAACCGGTGCGACCGCCGGCGCTGACACCGGTAGAGCTTTCAACAAAGGTGGTAACAGTAGAGGTACCGAGTGCGGCACCTGCGGTGGTTGCCACGGCGTCTGCCATGAGCGCACGGCTAACGTTTGGTACATTACCGTCTTTGTCGAGCATATTGGCTTTGGAACATACACCGACCAAGGTACCAACAGTGTCGAAGAAGTCAACAAAGAGGAAGGTTAAGAGTACCATAATAAAGGTACTTGCATGTTCTGGGTGGAAGATATAGCTAAAATCAATTTTCCCGGCAATCGGTGCAATTGATTCAAATTTCATAATGCCGTTTGGCAAGTAGATTCCCATATCAGCAGCTGCTGCAGGATTCATGAGGGCATAGCCCCAACCAATGCAGGAGCAGACCAAAATACCAATTAAAATGGCACCGCGCACACCGCGTTTATCGAGGGCACCAATAATGAGCACCCCAATGCAGGTGATAATACCAGGCAAAGCGAATTGATTGAGGGTCACCAAGGTCGCATCGTCATTGACAACAATGCTGCCGTTGATGAGGCCGATAAAGGCGATAAAAAGCCCAATCCCTGCAGTTACGGCGAATTTCATGTTGTGAGGAATCGCTTGGACAACGGCTTCACGTACCTTGCAGATTGTTAAAAGAATAAAGATAATACCTTCACAGAATACAGCTGTTAACGCAACTTCCCAAGGAATTCCCATGCCCAGTACAACTGAAAAGGCAAAGAATGCGTTTAACCCCATTGCAGGCGCTAAACCGAATGGCAAGTTGGCAACAAAACCCATTAGGAAACAACCCACGGCTGCCCCTAAGCAGGTTGCCGTTACTAAAGCGCCGGCATCCATGCCGGTTTCGGACAAAATGCTAGGGTTGACGGCAATGATGTACGCCATGGTAAGGAATGTGGTAAGGCCGGCCAAGAGCTCGGTCTTCATGTTGACATTTTGTTGACCAAACACTGGGAAAAGTTTTGCCAACATGGATGTCTGTTGTTTTTGACTCAAAAGAAACACCTCTTTTTTAATATTTATATGAAGGCTTTCGCCTAAATATACGACAACAAATTACGGTTAACGAGATATGGTTTTTAGATCCAGCCAATGACTCTTTAGACTGCAAACCAAACGTGCATCGATATACGCTTGATCGCGCGTTAAAATAGTTTGTCCCTGATAATTGCCTGCCGACGTAAGCTCAACAACAAGCACGTTGTCAATAACGTCATCGCTTGTTAAATGCAAAGGCAACATAAAGTTCATGGTGTTGCGGGAAGGATAGTAGGAAGGAATTGCTGTATGATAATTCCAACGTACCTCCTTGCGCGAGAGAAGCACGGCATCATCCAAACGATTTTTCAGTCGATTATAAAGCAGCATATCATCACTGATAAGAATGCGAATGCGTTCATAGAGCTGTTCGCGCTGAACGTCATCATTTGTGCGCTCAATATCGTTTAAAATTTTAATGGCCTTTTTGTGGTCATAGAATTGATTTTTTAAGTAAGAAAGCGGGAAACGGTCGATGTTTTCAATGAGAATATGTTCATAATCGCAATGAATTTCACGGGTTAAGTCAAACAGTAAATCTTGCTGGTGCTGGAAATAGGTGGCAGGCTGTGGCAATGGGTTAAAATGCTGAACAAGCTGTTTCCCCAAACCGTAACGACCGGCAATACAAAACTCTTTGAAGAGCCATGGTGATTCGCCTGCGTTGTTGGGTAAAAAGCAGGCATAGATTTCATCAAAATGACGGTCTACCAAGCCGGTGTTAAAGGCGGCCAAACGACCGTCCTTGGATAATAATACTTTACCCTCCAATTGAATGCGGTAGAAGGTGTATTGAATGTATTTTTTTAGTATGTAGAGATTTTTTTTTTCTGCATGAGGAAAATCCCATTCTTCCGGTGTTGCCATATTGGCAAGGGACTGAAGAAAATCCTCCCAACGTCCTAGGAAGGCAAAATTCTCTAAAGCTTGGGCAGGGCTATCGCCGATAATTTTGTTTACTTCAAGGCTGGTACTTGGTGCATCGTAGTCGTCAATATAAATGAGCGCATAAGGTGCTTGATGCTTTCCTTTTTTTGCTGCGCGCTTGAAGGTAACAAAAATCGGTTTGCCGTTTTTGGCAAGCACATCTAAGCGAAAGCCAATCTTGTCTTTGGTGTAATCTAAGCTGTTGGCGGCTTTTGCTTGCTGATAGCTGCTTTCCAAAAGACCGGGCAAAGAAGCTTGCACACGGCCGGTTTTAAGTGCTAAAAGCTCTAACATGTGACTGTCGAGTTGACTATGTGCCAACAGAGATTCCGGTGGCTCTGGGAGATTTGATGACGGGTGATGATGCGACGTCGGTGTCGGCTTTGACAAACTGGTACCACGAGCTGCACGACGTGTTTTTCCCGGCAGAACGGTTTTGTTTTTGCCTTTTGAAGCTGTTTTCTGACGCTGCCAAATAGAGAAACGCACCTGCATTTCGTCGGATTCTTTTTTCGGATTTACCAAGCTCATGAACTCAGGCATATCGCGAAGCATATTTTTTAATCGACTGTATCCGTAATCCTTGCTGGATATGTGGTTGTTTGCAAAAAGCTGAGCCACATCATTAATAGGATGGGTGCCGTAATTGATATTTTTACAGAGAAAGCGATAAATCTCGTCTTTCTGGTCGATGGTTAACATAACAAATCCTTTCTTTTATAAGGAGGATGGCAGAGCAGCGGTTATTATTCCGCCACCAATGATGCTATCGTCTTCGTACAGCACAACGCTTTGTCCGGGTGTGATAGCGCGTACCGGTTCATCAAATGTAATTGATAGAGTGGTGCCGTCAAATTGCCAGTGCCCCATAGTGCCGGCATCTCGAGAACGAATTTTAATGCGAGCGTAGCCTTCTTTAGGCGCATTACAATGAAAATTCACTTCATTGGCAATAAGCTTTTGATGCCAAAGGTCGGTGTCGCGACCGACGGTGACGGTGTTTTGCTTGCAATCGATAGCAGTGACATAGGCTGGATAGCCCAATGCCAATCCAAGTCCACGGCGCTGGCCGATGGTGTAACGCCAGGCACCGGCGTGGGTTCCGATGCGCTCGGAAGCGTTATTGATAAAGGCGCCTTGTTTTGGCAAGCGTTCCGGACAGTATTCAGTTAAGAATGCGGCATAGTCATCATTAGGAATAAAGCAAATTTCTTGAGACTCGCGCTTGCTTGCCGTTGATAGTCCCATTGAAGCAGCAATGGCACGTACTTCATCTTTGGTATAGTCGCCGAGCGGGCAAAGAATATGAGGAAGGACCTCTTTTGGAATGCCCCAAAGGAAATAGGACTGATCTTTTTTATGGTCCTTTGGCGTGGCAAGTGCTGTCCCATGAGCAGCTTCTTTTATACGTACGTAATGTCCGGTCGCAAGTTTGTCGCAACCGAGTCGTTTGGCTTCATTCCAAAGCACACCAAATTTAATAAAGGCGTTACAACGCACACAAGGATTTGGGGTTTGGCTGTGAATATAGGCATCTGCGAATGGTTCGATGACAGTTTTGGCAAATAGTTCACGGGCGTCAAGTATATGAAAGTCAATGCCGAAATGCTCAGCCACACGTTGTGCATCAAAAGCTGCATCTGCATCGCGACTGCTTTCTGGGGTGAGCAGAAGATGAATGCCAATGACTTCATGCCCGGCTTCTTTTAAAAGATGAACGGTCACGGAGCTGTCGACTCCGCCACTTAAACCAACGGCAACTTTACTCATGATGTGGTCCTTTCTGTGCGGTGACAGTATCGTCTTCGATGTAATAGTGGGTTCCGATAAGATTATCCGGCAAATATTGTTGCTCAACTTGATGCATTGGATAATCATGAGGGTACTTATAGCCGAGTCCGTGTCCGAGTTCAGCTGCGCCGGCGTAATGGGCATCGCGTAAGTGATTTGGTACAGCGCCATTTTTGCCTTTGCGCACATCGGCAAGGGCTTTGTCAATGCCAAGGTAGGAGGCGTTGCTTTTTGGTGCCGTGGCCATATAAACAACGGCTTGCCCCAAAATAATACGTCCCTCAGGCATGCCTACAAATTGTAGCGCATTGGCGGCACTTTGCGCAATGACCAAAGCTTGTGGGTCTGCCATACCAATGTCCTCGCAAGAGAGAATGACGATACGGCGAGCGATAAAAAGTGGGTCTTCACCGGCGTCAAGCATTCTTGCCAAATAATAGAGTGCTGCATCCGGGTCACTCCCACGCATGCTTTTGATGAAAGCAGAAATGATATCATAATGCTCATCACCGGTTCCATCGTAGCTAACAGCGGGGCGTTGGATAGATTCTTCGGCTACAGCTATATCGATATGAATGGTTCCGGTGGCATCTGCCGGGCTTGAAAGCACGGAAAGCTCTAAAGCGTTTAATGCCATGCGTGCATCCCCTTGAGAATAATTAGCGAAATGTTCAAGGGCTTCATCGGTAATATCTACGTGGTATTGTCCCAGCCCACGTTCGCGATCAACAAGGGCACGATGACAAAGGTTAATAATGTCGCTTTTAGAAAGCGGTTGCATTTCAAATATAAGAGAACGCGATAAAAGCGCGCGGTTAATGCTAAAATACGGATTTTGTGTGGTAGCACCAATGAGAATGATGGTGCCATTTTCCACTGCTGGAAGCAAACCATCCTGTTGTGCTTTGTTAAAGCGATGGACTTCATCAATAAAAAGAATAGTTTGTCGGTTATATAGATGAAGTTCTTCCTCGGCCTTTTTTATTAGTTTACGAAGCTCCGGTAGCCCGTCTGTTACAGCATTCAGACGTTGAAAAGGGCGTTTGGTGACTTGCGCAATGACGGAAGCCAAGGTGGTTTTTCCGCAACCGGACGACCCCCATAATATAATAGAAGAAAGTCGATTGCTTTCAATGGCGCGTCGTAAAAGTCGTCCGGGACCGATGAGCGCTTCTTGCCCCACAACCTCGTCAAGGGTTTGTGGGCGCATGCGGTCAGCAAGTGGGGCATGGGATTGATAACCGATGTTGGCACTTGCTGCTTGAAAAAGATTTATTTGGTCGGGCATTTGCAAATACCCCTTTCTAAAATCTGGTGCAATGGTTTACTAAAAGGCGGTTACGAGTTTTTTGAGATAGTCTTTTAATGCCGGTGCAATGCTTTCTCTTTTGAGCCCATATTCAATATTGGCCTTTATGAAGCCGAGCTGGTCACCAACATCAAAGCGCGTTCCGCTAAAATCACAGGCAACCATGGTTTGTTGTGCAGCGAGGGTGTTCAAGGCATCAGTGAGTTGAATTTCTCCACCCTTGCCCGGTGCGGTGGTTGCGAGGATATCAAAAATCTGTGGTGTAATCACATAACGCCCCATGATAGCAAGGTTCGACGGTGCTTCCTCGGCGGATGGCTTTTCAACAAGACTATTAACAATGCAGTGACCATGTGCAGTTTCAGCACCCGGTGCAACGATGCCATATTTGTGAATCGCTTCCTGTGGTACTTGTTGCACCCCTAAGACTGATGCACCGGTATCGTTATAAATATCAATGAGCTGTTTTAAGCAGGGGACATCGGCATCCACGACATCATCACCCAAAAGCACAGCAATGGCTTCATCGTTTGCGAAATCCTTTGCAAGTGAAACGGCATGCCCCAAGCCCAGTGGCTCTTCTTGAACAATATAGGAAATTTTTACAATAGAGGGGATAGAGGCAATGCGTTTGCAGAGTGCATCTTTTCCATGGGCGTGCAAAAATGCTTCGAGCTCGGGCGCAGCTGAAAAATGTGCCTTGATGGCTTCTTTCTGATTGCTTACTACAAGCAAAACCTCTTCAATACCACTGGCGGCAGCTTCTTCGATAATATATTGTAAGGTAGGAATATCTACGATTGGTAGGAGCTCCTTTGGCACAGCTTTGGTTACTGGTAAAAAACGAGTGCCGAGACCGGCAGCAGGAATAACTGCTTTTCTGATTCTTTGCATAAAAAATACCTCCGCAGAGAGTAATCGTTGTCTATAGTATATCATTTGTGATTTGTAGGTGTAAAGTCACTGAGAGTCTGTTGCGAGCGAGGGTTGGAGATGTTAGAATAAAAACGGTTATTGTAGCTATAAGGAGGTGAAGGGGTGTTTAATCCGTTTGATTTCAAAGAGCTTAAAATGAGCATTTGGAAATATAAACGTTCAGTTAATCGTAGAATGAAGGCGCATTCTGCTGGGTCATTTCACTTTGAATGGAAAACCCGTATGGAATTGCTGGAACATTTCTTCTTCTATACGGTAACCTCAACTTTGATAGGACTGTACGTCGGCTTAGTAACTGCCTTCTTTGGAATGGGGCTGTTGTACCTCAATGCATTTCGTAATGCACACCTGTTGTATTTGGTTCCTTTTCTTGGCTTTGCCGGTTTGGTGATTATGTCGGTTAATTTGCGCTTTGGTGGCAAGGCACAGCGTGGGATGGGGCTTGTTTTTGACGTTGGCTTAGGTGCTGAGGACAAGATTCCGCTTCGCATGGTGCCACTTACTATTATTTCTACTTGGATGACGCACCTGTTTGGTGGGAGTGCCGGGCGTGAAGGCGTAGCCGTGCAAATCGGGGCAACCATCTCAATGCAAATTGCCGGGCTCAGACCGCGTGGCACCAAGTATCATGTTATTGTTACCAGTGGGATGGCGGCAGGCTTTGCCGGACTTTTTGGAACGCCGATTGCAGCAACCTTCTTTGCGTTGGAAGTGCTTGTGGTTGGCTCTGTATATTATGAAGCACTTGTGCCGGCGCTTATTGCGGCCTATGTATCAAGTTTTACGGCGCGAGCAGTGGGATTGCCGGCCATGGCGATGCCGATTGGTGATGTGCCGGCGATGGATGTACATTTTATGATTATTACAATTGTTGCAGGGATTATCTTTGGCATGGTGGGTTGGATGTTCTCGTGGCTACTGAATCACTTGCGCTTGTATTTTGCAATTTTAATTAGCGATCCGCGTTTGCGTATATTTATTATTGGGTGCATGCTTGCTGTCATTTTCCTATTTGTAGGACAAGGGCGTTACTCGGGGCTTAGTGATGAAATTTTCAATGCGGCATTCACCGGTGGAAATATTTATTTTAGAGACTGGTTCTTAAAGCTTTTATTAACAGCCATTACCTTGGCTGCAGGTTTCCAAGGTGGGGAATTGACACCTCTCTTTGTAGTTGGTGCAACCTTGGGCGCATTTTTGGGCGCACAAATGGGGTTGCCGGTAGCACTTTTTGCGGCTATGGGCTGTGTAGCGGTATTTGGTTCCGCAACAAAGACTTTATTTGCACCGATCTTTATCGGTGTGGAGGTCTTTAGTCCTCAAGCAATGCCATTCTTTGCCTTGGTAGCTATTTCGGCATTTTTTATAAGTGGACATTACGGCATTTATCCGGCGCAGCTTTTCAGCGGCGAAGAACCTTACCATATTATGGATAAAAACAAATAAATCTAGGCAAGATAGATAAAATTTGCTACTATAAATTAGTAGATTATCATCGTTTAACAGTGCTTTGTTGTGCTGTTCGACGTTAAAAGAAAGAGGCGTTAAAATTATGAGTAAAGTTATCGTTTTCGGTCATTCCAATCCAGACACTGACTCTATCACAAGTGCTATCAGTTATGCGTACTTGCTGAATCAAACCGGCCATGAAGCAACTGCTTATGCGCTTGGTGCACCTTCTGAAGAAACTCAATTTGCATTGGACGCTTTTAAAGTTGAAGCGCCACAGGTGATTGCAAAAGCAAGTGAAGTAGCAGATGCAGATACCGTTCTTGCATTGGTTGACCATAATGAAGCACAACAATCCTTGGAAGACCGTGGTGACTATCGCATTTGGAGTGTAGTAGACCACCATCGTATTGCTAACTTTGAAACAGCAGACCCACTCAACTATCGTGCGGAAGCGGTTGGCTGCACCGGCACCATTCTTTACAAAATGTACAATGAACAAGGTGTGGACATTCCTCAAAATATTGCGGGCTTAATGCTTTCTGCTGTCATTAGCGACACTTTATTGATGAAATCTCCAACCTGCACGCCTGAAGATGAAGCAGCAATTGTTGCGCTTGCTGCACTTGCGGGTGTGGACTACAAGACCTATGGCTTGGATCTCTTAAAGGCCGGTACTAACTTGTCTGCAAAGAGCTGCGAAGAGCTCTTGAACCTTGATGCTAAGAGTTTTCCTATGGGCAGTGCAACTGTTCGTGTTGCTCAAGTAAATACTGTTGATGTGAACGATGTTTTGGCACGCCAAGCTGAATTGGCAGCACTTATGCAAGATGTGAGCGGGAAAGAAGGCTATGACCTCTTTATGCTTTTGATTACCAACATTCTTGATAGCAACTCTACTGCGATGGTTTGCGGTGCTGAAGTGGCAAAAGTAGAATCTGCATTTGGTGTAAAAGTAGAAAACGGTTTGGCAGAGCTTGCCGGCGTTGTTTCTCGTAAAAAACAAGTGGTTCCTCCACTGACCAAAGCATTCGAAGGCTAATTCGATTTTGACAGACCGCTATGGGGCGGTCTGTTTTTGTTTGAAAAAAGAATGGAGGGCAGAAATGAGAAAATTGGATGTTAAAAAAATCACAGAAACCATCCGTCGAATGACTGTTGAAGTGAATACCGATTTACCACAGGATGTGGAACAAGCTTTAGTCGAAGGTCGTGCAAAGGAGGAATCTCCTTTTGGACAATATTGCTTGGATCAAATTCTTGCAAATGCTAAACTGGCTCGTTGTGAAAAACAAGCCATGTGTCAAGATACCGGAACCATGGTTGTTTATTTGAATATTGGTCAAGATTTACATCTTGTAGGTGGGGATTTGACAGAAGCAGTCAACGAAGGCATACGTTTAGGATATGATGAAGGGTATCTTCGTCGCAGTATGGTTGAAGAACCTGTTTTTGACCGCGTGAATACCGGCGATAATACCCCGGCGGTCATTCATATCAACATTGTTCCCGGTGACAAGCTTGAACTTACTTTGATGCCAAAAGGCGGCGGTGCGGAAAATATGGGTGCCTTGGGAATGCTCAAACCAACCGCCGGCAAAGATGGCGTAGTGGATTTTGTTGTCGATGCAGTATCTCGTGCAGGTGGGAATCCATGCCCTCCAATTATCGTTGGTGTTGGGATTGGTGGAACCATGGAAAAAGCAACGGAAATTGCCAAAGAAGCGTTGGCACGTCCTATTGGTTCTTCTCATGAAGATCCACGTTATGCTGCAATGGAAGCAGAAATTCTTGAAAAGGTGAATAAGCTTGGTATTGGACCGCAAGGTTTGGGTGGTCGCGTAACTGCGCTCGCAGTGCACGTTAATACACATCCTTGTCATATTGCTTCTTTACCGGTGGCGGTTAATATTAATTGCCATGCTGCGCGCCATATGAGCACGGTGCTTGAAGGGGAGGAAATGTAACAATGGAAAAGAAAATACAAGTCCCATTTAAGGCAGAGGCTCTTGCTGATTTGCGTGCCGGTGATACGGTTATGCTTTCAGGTGTCATTTATACCTCTCGTGACAAGGCGCATAAGCGCATGATTGAAACGTTGGATAGAGGAGAAAACCTTCCGGTGGACTGGAACAATCAATTGATTTATTACGCAGGCCCAACACCTGCTAAACCGGGTCAAGCCATTGGATCTGTGGGGCCAACCACATCAAGTCGCATGGATGCTTTTGCGCCACGCTTGATGGATGAAGCGGGCTTAAAGGGGATGCTTGGAAAGGGTCCGCGCAGCCAAGCGGTAATTGACGCTATTATTCGTAACGGTGCTGTTTATATGGTCGCTATAGGTGGAACCGGTGCAGCTATTTCGAAAAGCGTTAAAAAAGCAGAAGTTATCGCTTATGACGATCTTGGTACAGAAGCCATTCGCAGATTGGAAGTTGAAAACCTTGCAGCGATTGTAGCTATCGACGCACATGGCGGAAATTTGTTTGAAACGGGTCGCGCACAGTACGCGCAAGACTAAAGTTTAATAGTACGTAAAAGACATTGTGTGAGCACAATGTCTTTTTTATATGCGCTTATCAGACGATGAAAATGAAAATGTCTAGTAACAATATGACAACAAAAAAAGAATGGTTATGAAAGAAAGACAAGTAAACAGATGATTTAACATTGCGAAGAAGGTCGAAAAGCGGATAATTATGCATGTTTTGCGATTTATAAGATTAAATTAATAACATAAAACTTAACAAAAGCCATGAAATGATTAATTTTTGAACAAATTATTGTGAAAAGTCGGACAAAAATCGTATGGATAACATATTTTGGCAAAAAAGTCTAGTGCCTAAAACGCCGAAAATGATAATAAATAACAAAGATGGTGGTTATATAT
>ERZ1034901.80-NODE-80-length-74262-cov-6.892355_pt1 | contig 74262 bp, 70 predicted proteins | sample MGYA00520628_ERZ1034901 | MGnify/ENA primary metagenome ERZ1034901 (study PRJEB33766, sample SAMN09781783) | gut metagenome | biome: gut microbiome | host: Homo sapiens | place: Madagascar | study: EMG produced TPA metagenomics assembly of the PRJNA485056 data set...
ATTCCTTTGCGCCTTCCGGAGCGTTTGCCCAGTTCTTAGCAGGCTTGATTGGCAAAGTGGTTTTCGCTTCATAGAGTTCGGATCTAAAAGCACCGGCACATTCCCCTTCGTGTTCACTCATCACCATGTTCACCAAGGTTTTTTGCTTCAAGGACATATCCAGACCGTTTTGGCTGCCGTCAAGGTCTTCTTCGGTTTCTAAGTCTGTGATGACACACCCAGCGCCGGATTCATCAGCTTCTTTTTCCTCGATATGTTCTTCGACAAAGCTTTCGGAGGCTTCAATCCATTGACCCCATTCAGCGGTACCAACAGCGATGTTGATGTTGGATGGTTGGGTACCATCGATAACATGAAGGTTTTCGCTATCGGAAGATGGTGGCCAAGAAGAACCAGGCCAGTGGTAAACAAGGGTTTTCTTACCGGCTTCAGCGGTAACGTTCCACAATTGTTCTGCTTTGCAGTTGTGGGAGTCAAAAGAGTAAACGAGGGTATCTAATTTGTCTGGATGTGGATTCCAGAAGTCGGTAACCCCGTGGGTTTCGCAGTAAGCACCGGTAGCGAGGGTGGTCCACATTGGAGGGGTAATGGTTGGCATTGCACCGAGCATCACCAGGTCTTCACGTGCAGCACCACGTTTCACAAATTTTTCAAAGTTTGGCATAACGCCTTTGTTCATATACTTTTTGGTAAGACGTGGGTCCAACCCGTCAACACCAAGCACTAATACTTTATTCTTCATTATTTCACCTTCCGTTTGATTATCTTTCAGTGATATTTATTTACTTAATTATCTGAATATATTTTATCATCTATTAAAAATTTTTAACAACAGTTATGTTTTTCACAGATTGTTTTGCTACAAATTTTATTGATACCTCCTACTATCGTCTTTTTTCCTCAGACATCAAAAAACGCTCATCACCACATCGGTAATGAGCGTTCGCTTATATCAATTCTACATCCAAATTTCTTCGACCTTCGCCTTGACGATAGCTTTCCGGCGTTTCCAGCTTAAAGACAGAAACTTTTTCGGTAATGCGTTCCATCAGTCGTGGGTCGTAGAGGGTTTCGATTTCATTGAGTTCAAGGTTGGTATTAATCACCCATGATTTATTGCGCAAATTGCGTTCTTCAATCAAGCGCGTGAGTTCATCGATGGCAAATGCCGTATGCACTTCTGCACCAAAGTCATCCAAAATAAGTAGGTCGCTATTGTAGAGCAAATCTAATGTGCGCGACGTTTCTTCGCTATCGAGTCCACGTTCGAACTTGCACACACGAATGAGTTCAAGTAAATCATCCACACGGCGATAAACCACCGTCAAATCTCGTGCAATAGCGGCATTGGCTATAGCGGCTGAAAGATGGGTTTTCCCACGACCGACATAACCACGAAGCATCAGGTTACCCATTGGACGCCCTTCGGCCAAGGCATCTATAAAACGATGAATGCGCACAAGCTTTCGCGCCATATCATCAGGATCGCTATAAATATCCGTGCGAAAGTTTTCAAAGGTCATGTCGCGATATTTTTCCGGCAAACCACTTGCCAAATAAGTCGCTTCACGGCGTTCCTTTAGCTGACATACACAAGGTACCCCCGGACGCACATACCCACGGTCTTCGCAAATCGAACAATCCCATTGTGGTTCATAGATAGCTTCCGAAAGGCCGTATTTTTGCAAAAGTGCTTGGCGTTCCGCACGTAATTGTTGATAAATTTTATCTGCCTCGTCCAAGCCAAAGGCATTTCCTTTAAGGCTTTTTTTAACACAAGAAAGGGCATGCGCATTGAGTTTTTTGTCCGCTTCGGCTACATCCGGATGGGCGCGATGCATGGCTTGCACGCGTTCGTCACGCTCTTGCTTTTTTTGTTCTCGTTTCGATTCCCATTGTGGCACGGCTTATTCCTCCAAATTCGAAAAATCGCGGGGTCCCTCTGCACTAACATAGCGTTCAACCGTTTTCTTGCGACCGGTGTTTTTCTTTTGTTGGCGGCTCGTTTGTGCTTTATATTTGGTGCGATAGGCTTCCACTTGGTCGCGACGGCTGATACCCATTCGACGCCAATTTTCCAAGATGGCATCCACATAATTCATACTTGGATTGTCTGCCCCGGTCGTATCCTCAATGGCCATGATGATAAGCTCGTGACTAAACTGCCATTCATGGGTCCACTTGGCATAAAGTGCACGTTGCGGTTCTGTTGGCATATTGCGTTTTCCCAAAAGGCGCAAAACCTCACGAACCTTGGTAAGTTCATAATTCAACGTTCCGGCAAAGCTCTTGAATGAAGCGGTATCGTTTACACCCGCATTATATGCCATTTGTGCAAATGACAGGAAGCTATAATGGTTGCGCTGATTGGTGTAATAATAGTCATACACCATATAAGAAAGGTCGCTATCCCATCCGTAACGCAAGATGATTTCACTCAAATCCTGCCGCGCCTTTGAAGGCAGTATGATGCCTTTTTCCTTTTCATAGCGTTTAACAACCTTATTAAGACTTTCGATGCTATCCTCTTTGACCGGATTTCCCTGCGCTTGCGCCTGTTCACCGGCTGTTGTGTTGTTAAACATTTTGTCGAAAAGTGGGTCAAAGCTCACTGCACCGGTATCCACATTATAGGTAATAAAGCGTTTTTTTACGAGATCGCTCGCAGCGGTTTTGCCATAAATGTCCCCATGCGGGATGCGTCCTTCCAAAGAAAAGAGATACACCAATTCACCCAGTTCTTCGAAATTAAGGTTCAAAGGCTGCATGTAAGCCAGTAAACGTTTGGGCAGTGCAACCGATCCGCCTGATAAAAACCAACTTAAAAATTTCGTATCCATTTTTCACTCCAGCATTTATTGAATCACACCGGAGACACGTACATTAACAGTACGTACCGGTACCCCGGTATATTTTTCGATTTCTTCCATGACACGCTTTTGGTACGCCATTACTTCACGTTGAATGGCAATCCCGTAACGAATACGGCTTTCCATCTGAATGGTAGCACCCAAATCACCTGTACGCACTGTTACACGAGGATTTGGGCCAAATATTTTGCAATCAAGGGCAATATGTCGAGCCAGTTCAACAAAAACCTGCTCGGAAATAACAACCTTTCCCAGCTGAGAAAAAACAGGGCGCACGATGGATTTTTCATCCACACGGTTTTTGTTTTCTTTTGTTTTGCGCTTAAAAAGACCCACCACCGGCGCAATCCAAGCCGTTGGCAAATCCTTTCGTACCTCTACCACCGGCAGCGGGATAACGTGCTTGCCTTCTTTGCGCATTTCCTGAGCGATGGCAATTTCCTCTTCAGTTGCCACATCTTGGATAAAAATGACCTGTTTTACCGGTGGTAAGCTCAACGCCCCCACAATGCGGTCAATCATATGCTCACTGGTCCCTAATATGAGAAGCTTTTTCACATGATAGCGCGCCAAGGCTTTTTTTACATCTTCCGCTTGATTTTGATCAAGGAAAATTGCGCGTTTTACGGCAGCCACCATGGTCGGTTCGCTCTTTGCGGAAATCCCCGCCAGTTTTCGTCCGTTGTGAATCAAAAGCCCGTCATCAATAATAAAGGAAATTTCTAATTCATCCGCCAAGTCGGTGGCATGGTGGCTTTTACCGGTGCCACTTGGCCCTACCAATGCATATACTTCCATACTTTTCTCCTTTATATCACCACGCGTTCACCCATAAATCGCACTTCTTGCGGTGCTATTTCCGAAGCAAACGCCTTTACTGTTACGCCTTCGTTGATGGCTTGTCGCATCGTCTTGGCAAAATCGGGATCATTCTTTTCGTTAAAGGTCACATCCACCACCGGCTGCCCCATCGTTACAAAGAACACTGCCACATGCCACCCTTTTTTTTGCAAGGCCATAAGCGCTTCAACGTGACGCTTGCCACGACTGGTCGGCGCATCCGGAAAAAACGCATGCCTATCCAACACATAGTTAACGGATTTTACTTCAAAAAGCCAGCGCTCATCGTCTTGTTCAAGATAAAAATCAAATCGACTTGTACCAACCTTCTTTTCCCGCTTAATGAAGGTCGCATGGTCAAAGCCGTCAATATAGCCTGCGCGAAGCCACGCTTCCATCATATCATTGGCCCACGCTGCCATTAAGCACACCCAGTGCCCTTCGTAATCAACAGCTAAAAAGTCCCATTCGGTTTTGCGATTAGGATTTGACGCTTTACGAATCAATGCTCGCACGCCCTGCACCAAGAGCTCCGTCATTCTTCCGGTATTGGCCACATGTGCATTTACAATCGTGCCGTCATCCAGTGCCAGCTCTGCCACAAAGCGATTGACGCGACGTATGTATCGTGCTTCTATCGTATGCTCAAAATCCATTTGCCATCATCCTTTCTCCTCATTATACGTTGCCAAGGCAAGGTCCTGCAAGTCACCGCAAATAAAAAAGCACGCCACTTTCTTGTGACGTGCTTTATCTGTATTACCAATTAGCGATTTCTGATGACATTCATCACCGCATCGTTGATTTCTTCCGCACCAATAACCACACGTTCGTGTTTTGGCTTTTCGGTAAGGTTTGCCAACGCACGATGCACCGGCATCCCGCTCTTAGCAGAAAGCGTATCGAGCAATGTCAAATCACTTTCATCGGTTGCTTCGCCATTAACAGCATGCCATACTGCACCGACAAACTTATATGGATTTGCGGTAGAATCTACCACCATCACACGACCATCAGCTTTTGCTTCTGCTACACTCACCGCAATGGCAGTATGGGTATCCAAAAGATAACCGGTTTCCTTAAAGATATCACCAATCGCTTTCAAAGTACCGGCTTCATCAACAGCACTACTGTCAAGCACTGCTTTCATACGAGCCACCACTTCTTCCGGCACACTGTACTTGCCATCTTGCTTCAAGGCCTGCATATAGCCTTCAACAGCCTTGCCATCTCCTTCACTCATAAAGTAGAGGAAACGTTCCAAGTTACTGGATACGAGAATATCCATGGATGGACTGTTGGTTTTCAAGAATGGACGGTTTGCATTGTACACGCCGGTTTGAATGAATTCGTCCAACACATCGTTGGCATTGGATGCACATACGAGCTTCCCAATTGGAAGCCCCATTTCACGCGCAAACCAGCCTGCGAGAATGTTCCCGAAATTGCCGGTTGGCACAGTGAAATCAATCGCATCACCAAATTGAATATCACCCTTCTTAACAAGCTGCATATAAGCGGAGAAATAGTACACGATTTGAGGCAACAAACGCCCCCAGTTGATGGAGTTTGCAGAAGAGAATTGGCAGCCAAGTGCATCTACTTCTTTGAGAAGGGCTTCATTGGCAAACGCTTCCTTCACAGCACGTTGGCAATCGTCAAAGTTCCCCTTCACAGCAAATGCGGAGGTGTTCTTCCCGCCGGTGGTAAGCATTTGCAATTCTTGCACCTCACTTACGCCACCATGAGGATAGAAGGTAATGATACGGGTGCCTTCTACATCCTTGAAGCCTTCCAATGCTGCCTTACCGGTATCCCCGGAGGTCGCTACCAAAATTACAACTTCTTTGTCCACGCCGGTTTTGCGCATGGAATGCACCAACAAGTGTGGCAGCAACTGCAAAGCCATATCTTTGAAAGCAGCCGTTGGCCCATGCCAAAGTTCCAAAGAGTACAGGCCATCCTTGATTTTCACAACCGGTGCCACAGCCGCATCATCGAAGCTTTCGCTATTATAAGCAGCGTTCACCATTTCGTCGATTTCTTCTGCAGGGAATTCTTCCAAATATAGCGCTAAAATTTGCTTAGCTAAATCCTGGTAGCTCAAATCCACCATTTTACGCATGGACGCTTCATCAACCGTAGGAATTTCATCCGGCACATAAAGTCCACCTTGTGGTACCATTCCTCTAACAATCGCTTCGGATGCGCTTACGCCTTCCGCATTATTTCTTGTACTGATATATTTCATGATTCACTATCATCCTTTTTCTCTTTGAGTCGTTCTAAAACGAGTTTGTAGCCATCAGAGCCATAATTGAGACATTTCTTTACACGACTGATGGTCGCGGTACTCGCTCCGGTAACTTCCGCAATACGGGTATAGGTTTGTTCGTCGGCAAGCATCTTTGCCACCTCGAGACGCTGGGCAATGGCATTAATCTCCCCAACGGTGCAAATATCCTCAAAAAAGCGATAATACTCTTCTCGGGTGTCAACCAATGAGAGCGCTTCAAAAAAACCATCTATCATCTCATTTTCAATATTTGGTTTATACATCGCTGTCCTCTTTTCAGTATTAAAGCATTAAACTACGACTATGATACCCCAGAAAACCCGGCACTGTCAATACGGGCCCATTAATTTACTTTATCACGCTAAAACAAAAAAGCGACAGACAAAAGTCTGTCGCTGATTGTTCAAAAAAAAGACCCGCGTCGCCGTAAGGAGTGAGGTTTTGAACCTGCTAATGCAGGTGGGCGCTTCCCACTCACTTTCTGTATCAAAATAAAATTAAGATGCAATGCCGTGAGCAGAGAGTCAGCTCCCAATATTAAAGGTGTTGGAACAAAACTGATCACAAGAACTTACCAACGTTGCAGGGTGTTCTTTCTGGATTTAATATACCACAAGAAAACGCCCTTCGCAACGGATTTTAACGCTTTTTCACCATTATGTTAAGAATATGAAAAGGTCACAAAAAGCGCATTTTGTCAAGCCTTAAAACCCGCAAAAATTATTTTTGAAATAATCACGGTCTTCCGGAAGTAGCCTATCTATCACCGTATCTGCTTCGGTAATTTCTCGCACCGGTCGACACGGCACGCCCACTGCAAGTGTATTTGGTGGAATGTCCCGCGTCACCACACTTCCGGCACCAATCACTGCACCGTCACCAATGGTCACGCCCCCAATGACACAAACATTCGCCGCAAGCCACACATGATTGCCGATGTGGATATCCTCCGCATATTCCGCCAAGGTGGTATTGCCATCAGCATCCATGCCCATTCGTTCTTGTGCAATCAGCGGATGATTTGTCGCCAACAGTGATACATTCGGTCCAATGCACACATTATCACCGATTGTCACACGTGCATCATCCATCACCGTAAAATTGAAATTGGCAAAGAAGTTTTCCCCGATAAATGTATGCGACCCGTAGTTGATATAAATTGGGCCTACAAAACGAAATGTTTTTCCGATTTTTCCCATTATATCGCGAATAATGGTTTCTCGCTCCGGATCTGTTTCAGGCAATGCATTATAGCGTTGGTTCGCGGCATGGGTTTTGACCTTAATCGCCTTTAATTCATCGCACTGATTGTTAAAGAGCTTACCGGCAAAAATTTTTTCTTCTTCCGTCATAGCCATTCCTCCGTTATTTGTTATTCATTTTTATTGTAGCATGCGCCACGCTTTGTGGAACAAAAAATGCTCCTCTCAGCCAGAGAGGAGCATCAGGTTCTAAATTATTCTGCGTCTTGCGCTTTTTCCTTTTCTTTCACATCAAGCTTAATGTGAAGTTCACGCAATTGCTTGCGATCTACAGGAGCTGGCGCATCTGCCATGAGATCCATTGCGCTTTGAGTCTTAGGGAATGCAATAACGTCACGGATGGTATCACGCTTGGTCATAAGCATGAGCATACGGTCGATACCGATTGCCAAGCCGCCATGTGGTGGTGCACCGTATTCAAATGCATCCAAGAGCATGCTGAAACGTTCGCGATACACGTCTTCAGAAAGGCCGAGCAAATCAAACATTTTTTCTTGAAGTGCGCGGTCGTGGATACGGATACTACCGCCACCAAGCTCTACGCCGTTAAGTACGATGTCGTATGCACGGGAACGAATCTTATCCAATTGATCACCATATTTTTCCAAGTCTTCGGTGAATGGTGCGGTAAATGGATGGTGCATTGCGGTATAACGCTTTTCTTCTTCGCTCCATTCGAAGAGTGGGAATTCGGTTACCCACAAGAGATTGAACTTGTCGTTGTCAATCAAGTTACGCTTACGCGCAAGTTCAAGACGGAGATGGCCCAAGCTGTCGTTAACAATCTTATGGGTATCTGCGCCGAAGAAAATAACGTCACCAACTTCAGCATCGGTAGCTTCGCAAATTTTCTTTACCATATCATCGGTCAAGAACTTGGTGATTGGGGACTTAATGCCACCATCTTCTTGCATTACAAAGTATGCCAAGCCCTTTGCACCGTAAATAGCTACATATTTGCCGAGTGCGTCCAATTCACGACGGCTGAGGTCACTCATGCCCTTCGCGTTGAGCGCCTTAACAGTTCCACCGTTTTCGAGTGCAGCATCAAATACCTTGAAGCCGCAGCCCTTTACTACATCGGAAAGCTCAATAAGTTCAAGACCAAAGCGGGTATCCGGCTTATCAGAACCATAACGGCTCATTGCTTCTGCATAGGTCATACGTGGAAGTGGCAATGGAATGTCCATCCCCAATACTTCCTTGAATGCATGAGCAACCATGGATTCGGTCAATTCCATTACTTCTTCTTCATCCACGAAGCTCATTTCCAAGTCAAGCTGGGTAAATTCAGGTTGACGGTCAGCGCGCAAGTCTTCATCACGGAAGCAACGTGCTACTTGGAAATATTTTTCAATCCCACTTACCATGAGTAATTGCTTATATTGTTGTGGAGATTGTGGCAATGCATAGAATGCACCTGCATTAACACGGCTAGGCACGAGGAAGTCACGTGCGCCTTCCGGTGTGCTACGCATGAGTTCCGGGGTTTCAATTTCCCAGAAGCCGCGTTGGTCTAAATAGTCACGCACGCTCTTTAATACCTTATGACGCATCATGAGGTTCTTTTGCATCACTGGGCGGCGCAAATCAAGATAACGATATTTAAGACGAATGTTTTCATCTACATCGCTGTCGTCAACAAGTGCATATGGTGGAGTCTTGGAATCGTTGTAAATAATCAATTCGCTGGCAATAACGTCGATAGAACCTGTAGCGAGCTTATCGTTTTCCATTCCTTCAGGACGTGGACGAACCTTCCCGCGAATACCGAGAACGTATTCACTACGAACGCGTTCTGCAAGTTCAAATACGTCTGCATCGCAAAGCTCAGGGTTTACGGTTACCTGTACAATCCCGCTGCGGTCACGAAGGTCGATGAAAATAACGCCACCATGGTCACGGCGCTTTTGCACCCAACCGGTAACGATAACTTCTTCATCAACATTACTCAAAGACAATTCTGTGCAATAATGTGTTCTCTTTAATGGTAACATTATTTAACCTCACTTTATGTAATCTAAAACTTCATTAAGGGCAACATTTTCTTGGGTACTTTCTTGCATGTTACGCACCGAAGCCACCCCTTGGGCAAGCTCATCATCACCGATGATGATGCAATAGCGGGCACCGGCTTTGTCCGCAGCCTTCATTTGCGCCTTAATGCTCTTAGAGAGATAGTCGGTTTCGCAGATATATCCTGCGCGACGCAAGCTTTGAGTCAATTCAAAGCAAGGCACCTTGGCAGCGTCACCGAGTGGTGCTACATACACATCAACGTCTTGCTTGATTGGTAATTCAATGCCTTCTTCCTTCAAGGTCAAAAGCACACGTTCCATACCGGCAGCAAAGCCCATCCCAGGGATGTCGTCACCGCCAACTTGGCTTACAAGCTTATTGTAACGGCCGCCACCGCAGATAGCGTTTTGCTGGCTGCCGACTTTGTTCATAATCACTTCAAAAGCGGTTTGGGTGTAATAGTCCAGGCCACGCACCAACGTGGTGTCCACTTGATAATCCACACCGACAGCTTTAAGATAAGCGCACACTTTTTCAAAATGGTCTTTGCAATCATCACAGGCATAGTCCAAAGTGGTTGGTGCACCGGCTGCTACACGTTTGCAGCCTTCTTCTTTGCAGTCCAACACGCGAAGTGGATTCTTTTCCAAGCGTTCCAAACAGGTTGGGCAAAGTTGATCTTTATATTGACCAAAGTATTCCTTGAGTGCTTCCTGATACTTAGGGCGACATTGGTCGCAACCAACGGTATTGATAAGCACGCTCAAGCTTTCTAATCCCAGCTTAGAGAACAAGTCCACTGCGAAACTGATAATTTCAGCATCAACAATTGGTTCAGCACTCCCCAATACTTCCGCACCGAATTGATGGAATTGGCGATAACGACCGGCCTGTGGTTGGTCATAACGGAACATTGGCCCGATATAGTAAAGCTTTACGGGCAAGGATTGAGAAAAGAGTTTGTTTTCAACAAATGCACGCACTGTCCCAGCAGTTCCTTCCGGACGCAAGGTGATGTGGCGCAAGCCTTTATCTTCGAAGGAATACATTTCCTTGGAAACAATGTCCGAGGTTTCCCCTACACTACGCAAGAACAATTCAGTGTGTTCAAAAATCGGAGTGCGGATTTCTTTATAATTGTAATTCGCAAAAAGCTCGCGAATCAGGCCTTCGAGATATTGCCATTTTTCTACCTCACCAGGCAGAAAATCATTGGTTCCTCTCGGTTTAGTTGTTAGCATATTTTTGGCCTCCGTTTAGACAGTGAAAAGATTCGTCACTTGCGCAACGAACCTTTTACACTCTGAGAATATATACATAAAATTGTATCTAAGGCGCAAGGCTTTGTCAACACTAGGCTTCATAGCGCATATATGGATTATGCGCGCGTTCAAAAGCCATGGTTGTCTTTGGCCCGTGTCCCGGATAAATTTCACATTCATCCGGCAATGCCACCATGCGCACCTGCAAACTGTAGAGCATGTCTTCCATACTTCCGCCCGGGAAGTCCACACGCCCGCAAGACCCCTTAAAGAGGGTGTCGCCGCTCATTGCAATATCATCGTTCATAAACCACAACGTACAGCTGCCTTGGGTATGGCCCGGTGTATGAACCACACGCAGTGGGCGCAAGCCCAAACGAAATTCATCGCCATGCTTCACAAAGCGATCTACAGTCAGACCTTCAATGTTATTCTTTCCAAAAAGGTCGCGCAATGGCGCATCAAGCCATTCGGCATCTGCTTCGTGCATATAGAACGGAATGTTAAATTCTTTTTTCAATTGCACCACCGCACCAATATGATCCCAATGTGCATGGGTGTTGATAATCATCTTTGGTTCAAGCGCATGGGAACGAATAAATTCAATAATGCGTTCCGCTTCTGCACCCGGGTCGATGATAATGGTTTCCGGAGATTCCTCATCAACAACGAGATAACAATTTTCGTCAAGCGGCCCAACAATCAAAGTATAAACTTTCATAAGTCTTATGCCTCTTTTTCTTAGAATTGCTTGGTGGAATCCAATAACATCGTTACCGGTCCATCATTAATCAAAGACACTTCCATATGTGCTTGGAATTGCCCGGTTTCCACATGCAGGCCATTATCACGAAGGTAACGATTAAACGCTTCATAAAGCGCATCCCCTTGTGCCGGTGGTGCCGCTTCGGTAAAGGATGGGCGACGACCGCGACGGCAATCACCAAAGAGGGTGAATTGAGAGACGCTTAAAACACTTCCGCCCACATCCTGAACAGAAAGATTGAGTTTATCATCACTATCCTCAAAAATTCGCAAGCCTGCAATTTTATCTGCCAAATATTTGGCATCATCTTCGGTATCGTTATGTGTCACGCCGAGAAAAACCAAGAGTCCGTTGTCCACAGCCCCTACTTGATTTTCCCCAACTTGTACACTTGCATTTCTAACACGTTGCACAACAGCTCTCATGATTATCTCCTTTTTAATCGCGACGCACGGTAAAGACGTCCGGAATCGCGTTGATTTTTTCCATCACAACGTTGAGCTCTTGCAAATCGCTGACTTCTACAGTAATTTCCATTAACGCCATATGTTCCTTTACACGAGAGGTGATGGACATGATGTGTACCTGAGAGTCATTAATCAAGGCCATAACATCCGGTGTAATCTTTGGCCGGTCAAAGGCTTCAACTGAAATGGTAACTTCGTAAACAGAGTTTTCGAAGCCTTCCCAGTTTACCTCTATTAAACGCGCGCGATCTTTTTCGCTCAAGCTGGTGATGTTTTTACATTCACGATGATGCACGGTAATGCCACTGCCACGGGTAATGTAACCGATGATTGGGTCACCCGGTACCGGTTTACAGCAATTTGCAAATTTTACACCCACATCGTCCATGCCATGAATAGTAATGCCACCGATATTTTTCTTTGCCGGTGAACGACGGTTACTCTTGGCATTAAGCTGGGCATCGATAACCTCTTCTTTTTCTACAGGCTTAAGCTCGGCAAGCTGAGTTTTAAACTCTTCACGCATGCGGTTAATCACCTGAACGGTGCTGACGCCACCTACACCCAAACCTACATAAAGGTCATCCGGACTCTTATAGCCCAGTTTGCTACAAACGCGCGCAATATTATCCACATTGAGGAAGATGGATTCCGCTTCCGCATGATGTGCTTTTACATAATGTTCCAACGCATCCTTGCCTTGCTTGAGGTTTTCTTCACGCTTATTTTTCTTGAGCCAAGCACGAATCTTGTTCTTGGCTTGTGGTGTTTTTACCAGTTTAATCCAGTTGCTATTCGGGCCACGGCTGTTTTTGGAGCGCAAAATTTCAACTGTATCACCGGTTTGCAGCTCATAATCAAACGGTACAATTTTCCCGTTAACTTTGGCACCGACACATTGGTTCCCAATTTCGGTATGCACGCGATAGGCAAAGTCCAATGGACTCGAGCCAATCGGCAATTCGTAAACCTCGCTTGCAGGAGAGAATACAAAGACCGTGTCGCTAAAGAGTTCCAGCTTGATATTATCCAGAAATTCTTTGCTGTCTACGGCATCCTGTTGCAATTCCTTGAGTTTTTGCAACCAATTCAGTTGGTTGTTATCGCTTGCCATTTCGCTGTTGCCTTGCTGCTTATACAGCCAATGGGCAGCAACCCCATATTCTGCGATTTGATGCATTTCGAAGGTACGAATTTGAATTTCAAAACGTTCCCCGCGAGGCCCGATAACCGTCGTATGCAAAGATTGGTATAAGTTCGGTTTTGGCATCGCAATGTAGTCTTTAATACGCCCCGGAACAGGCTTCCACAATGAATGCACTGAGCCCAATACAATATAGCAATCTTGCACGGTATTAACCAGCACACGAATTGCAATCAAATCATAGATTTCATCCAATTCCTTGTGCTTCGTTACCATTTTGCGGTAAATGCTGTAAAAATGCTTTGGACGACCGGCAATTTCATAATTGATATGCATTTTGTTCATTTCAATTTTGAGATCGCGAATAACTTCATCGATGTATTCTAAGCGTTCTTGACGCTTCATAGAAATACGTTCTACCAAGTCATAATAAATTTCCGGTTCGAGATAACGCAAAGCCAAGTCTTCAAGTTCCCATTTGAGCTTGATAATCCCTAAGCGGTCAGCGAGCGGAGAATATATTTCCAATGTTTCTTGGGCAATACTCTTTTGCTTTTCCGGTGATTGGAAACTCATCGTGCGCATATTGTGCAGACGGTCAGCAAGCTTAATGATGATGACACGCACGTCCTGCGCCATAGCCACAAACATCTTGCGATAACTTTCCAGCTGTCGTTCTTCCTTGGAATGACACTGAATCTTATCGAGCTTTGTTACCCCTTCAACAAGGAATGCCACTTCCTCGTTAAACATTTGTTCCAGTTCCAAGCTACTGCAACTGGTATCTTCAACAACATCATGCAAAAGCCCTGCCGCAATAGCATTATCATCCATCCCCAAATCAGCCAAAATAATAGCGACATTAACCGGGTGAATAATATACGGCTCACCGGATTTTCTAAATTGCCCCTCATGCATATTACGTGCACATTCATACGCACGCGTTAACATATCGGTATCTGATTGAGGGTTATTTTCTTCTACAACCTTTAATAGGTCTTCTAATCCAACTTGATGACTCATGTCTTCACCTCCCTGCCATGCCAATTCGCAGGTCTTAATGCACTACGAATAATGGCCTCCAACGACCCCAACTCCTTGTTAAAGGCAATTTCTCTAAATTGCTCTAAGGCACGTTTTTCACTCATTCCTTCTAAATACGCAGGGGAATCGGTGAGGTTACGGTGCGTTGGATCTTTCTCTATTTCCAGGATTATATTTTCATCGGTTTTTGTGAGTCGCATAAATTGCAGCTCTTCAAAGATTTTCAAAGCAAGCTGCCATTGTCCCTTGTTGGTACCGTTAGCCAGCTCCATAAGCAAGCTCCAGAAATCTTCAGGCTTCTCACACAAACAGTAATCGTGATTGCTTCCATACATTTTAAGACGTTGGTACATTTGTCCCAGTTCATTGCGAGACGGTCCGCGTTCGGAAATAATCATCTCATTGAGGGCAAAATCACGTTCATTATACATGAGGTGGATGCTCCCCGGTTCTCCATCGCGGGCACAACGCCCGGCGAGCTGATTAAAGGCTTCAACAGAAAAACACGGATGATACAGCACCACATTGCGAATATCCGGAATATGAACCCCTTCACCAAAAGCCGTCGTTGCAAAAAGCAAACGAATCTCACCTTCCTTGAAAGCACTTTCTACCACACGGCGCGCTTGCTGCGGAAGTCCACCGTGGTAATAGCCCACAAGTGGTCGTAGTTGATACGGTAATATTTCGCGCAGGCGCTGGCACAAGCCGTATGCTTGCTTGCGACTATTTACATAGCAAATGGTTTTTTCCGGATGCATAAACAAACGATACAAACTAACCAACTTTTTCTCTGTATGTCGTGCATCGATAATATGTAAATTATACCGAATATGGTCATCAATATAAAGACCTGCGCCTGAAATAATTTTCTCAAATGCTGTTGCTTCTGCACTTGGCACAGTGGCTGTGAGATATGTCCACACCGCAAACGGGTATTTTGGTTTAAGGGTCGGCAAACGCTTATACGCATCACGCTTGCTCACCATATAATGTGCTTCGTCAATCACAATTTGCCCCACACGATCCGCATGAGCTGCAAAAAAGCGTTGATTACGCACAAAAAATTCCGGTGTTGCAAGCAGTATGTCCACACGACTTGCTTCAAGCGCCTCATACAACGCTTGTCGTTCTTCACCGCTTAGGTCGCCATTGCCTCTAAAAATGCGATATCCAAGCGGTGAAAGGCGATCCGTGAGGGCCAAATATTGGTCCTGAATAAGCGCTTTTAGTGGAGAAATCACGATGGTCATACGCTTATCTCGACGTGCAATTACACCGGCAGCGACTTGATAAATCAGTGATTTTCCGCGCCCTGTCGGCATAATGACCGCTGTATCCTCATGTCGTGTAATGATATTTTCGATGGCTTCTCGCTGTATTGGCAAAAGCTCGCCGTCTTCCACAAAGGTATCTGTCAACACATCGACAAGCGCCTCTGCTTCCAGTGTGCCGAGATTCACTGCCTCTTGACCTGCTACATCATTGGCTTTTTCCATCGAGGTGCTGTTTACCAAAATATTTACGCCATGCGTTTGGTCAACATTACCGGTCACTTCTGTAACAACAGCTTCATAGATTGCCCCCAAATCCATGAGTGGTGCCAATTGAGCCGCAATCTGGCGCGATAAATAGCCGATTTTTTCGCCGTTTTCTATAAGACAGGCCACAGCATTGCCATCTGCAGGATTATTAACTTCACGCAAAAGCATCAAGCTATCGCCTGCGTTTAATGTGGCAATTAAATCTTGACGACCGGCATATGTCACGCCACGCACCTTTGTGTAGAATTGCATTTTATCGGCAATACCGGTGCTTTGTTGGACATAGCTATCGCCGGCTTCCATAAAAATGCGACGCACACGGTCTTCTTCCGCTTGCCATGCCGGTTGAATATCTGTAATTTGAAGCTGCACCGAACACAATCCCCGATAGCAGTTTTCACCAATATGAAATGCAAAATCATATCGGTGGCGGTCAGAAAAATCATAGTCGCCCTTACGAAAAGCAATTCCGGGAATTTTATCACCCTCACTGTTTTCAAAGCCAAGGCGTAAATGCTCCCCTTCTTTGCCAACTTGCTTGTGGGAAAAACGCCATTGGTGTTCCAACGCAAAAAGCGGTTCAGGATTTTCACAACCGCAAGGCTCCAAAAGACGCAAAGATGTTTCTAGCTGATCGGTCACTTCATCAATTTTGAGAATATCATCAATCCAAAGAATGTTTTCCGAAATGGCCTCTTCGTAATCTGCAGTTTCTTGATTAAATGCTGTTTTAAATGCTTCAAGCGCATCAGCATGAACCGTAAGTCCCGCAGCCATTTCATGCCCCCCGAATCGAACCAGGTGATCGCTTACCGCTTTGAGACCTTCATACAAATGAAATCCCGGCACACTACGCGCCGAGCCGGTGTAAACCGTTGGATTTTCTTCACTATTCGTTAGCACAATCGCCGGACAATGAAACTTTTCCACCAAACGAGATGCCACAATGCCGATAACTCCGGGATGCCAATTGTTCCCTACAGCAATAGCACAATGCATGTGTCCGGTAAATGCTTCAAATTGCCCAATGGCTTCTTGGGTTAAGGTGCGTTCAATATCCTTTCGTTCATTATTATAATCACGCACTTCTTCGGCCAATGATTCCAACCCTACCGCCGACGTCGCTGTAAATAAACGCAAGGCCGCGTCAATTTTGTCCAAGCGTCCACAGGCATTGATGCATGGTGCAATGCGAAAGGCAATGTCTGACGTGCGCACTTCATCTTCTCCGCAAAGCAACGTTATCAAAGCACGCATTCCCGGGCGCGGATTGGCGTTGATGCATTTCAATCCTTCGCGCACCAAAATACGGTTATCGTCCAAAAGTGGCACCATATCCGCCACAGTAGCCACCGCTACCAAATCCAAAAGCGCCCGACGATGTGGCTCATCATACCAATCCGGTGCCAAACGAATGAGCATGCCCATCGCAAGCATATATGCCGTGCCGCACCCACATAAACGACGATATTTTGCCAAGCGGCTCGCCGCCATCAATGGGTTAACAACGATACAATCCGGTAGTACATCCGGCAATTGATGGTGGTCTGTTACAATAAAATCCAAGCCTTTTTTGTTGAATTCGCTTACTAAATCTGCTGAAGCTATGCCGTTATCCACTGTCACCACCAAAGAAACACCTTCATCCAAAAGCGTTTCTAATGCACCGGCGTTCATGCCGTAGCCTTCTTTGAAACGACTCGGAATATATAGACGTGCCTCCACACCAAACCACTTGAGTGCATCATGCAGCAGTGTTACCGAGCAAATACCATCTACATCATAGTCACCGTAAATAGCAATCTTTTCGCCCGTTTGAATGGCTTGCCCGATTCTTTCCACCGCCGCACCCATATTCGGCAACTCAAACGGACGACTCAATTCCTCCATTGACGCATACAAAAAGGCTGATGCAGCCTCCGGTGTCCCATAGCTACGGCTTACTAAAATGCGCGCCAAAGCAAAGGGGATGTCGAGAGCATCAGCCAAGGAACGGGCAGAGGCATGATTGGAAGAACGAATTTTCCAAGTTTTCATTTGTCATGTCTCTCCTTTATTTAACGTTATATATTAATCACAATCAAAAGGACGCCTAACACAATGTAGGCACCTACCAGTATTACACTATACCGAATCAGCCCTGTTTTCAAGCCAAACCGATCCACATAGGCTTGAATTTTTTCATGGTATTGATTGGTGCGGTAACTGATATTCAAAATAAGCAGATTACGCACCCCCATCAATACGGACAATACGCCCGCATAAATCAACAATTGGGCGGTATTTAATGTTTGAGTGACCGCCAGTACCATCCATACCAGCACCGCCAATGTTAACAGCGGCTTAAATACTTTTTCAATCAATTCCATCAGGTTCACTCCAATAAAAAAGCATGGGAGCAACGCCATCAGATGACGCACTGCTCCCATGTAAAAGTCATTTAATTATACTTCAAGTTCAACGATTAATTCGCCGGCTTCAACTTGAGTGCCTTCTTCAACAAGAACACGAGCAACCTTACCGTCGCGTGGGCTGAGTACGTTGGTTTCCATCTTCATTGCTTCAAGAATGATGAGTGGTTGATTTTCTTTGATTTCATCGCCTTCGTTTACCAAAATTTTGATAACGGTACCAGGGATGTTTGCACCAACGTGCGCTGGGTTGTCTTGGTCTGCCATTGGCTTACGAACAATGGTCAAAGACTTTGTAGCCGCTTCATTTGGCACCTTCACAGTACGATAGCTGCCATTGAGTTCGAATGCAACGGTGGAGTTGCCTTCTTCGTCAGCTTCTTTGACTTCAATGAGGCGAACGTTCATAATCTTCCCTTCTTTAAGGTTGATATCGCCGGTTTCACCCTTCTTGAGGCCATAGAAGAACAAGTCACTATCCATGTGGTTAATAGGTGCTTGTGTCTTGAGACCCTTCAAGTAATCTTCATACATACGTGGATAGAGTGCATAGCTCAATGCTTCACGTCTGCCTGCTTCAATACCGAATTTTTCTTTCAAGTATGCTTTATCCGCTTCGAGGTCTTCATCTTCAAGCAATTCACCAGGACGGCAAGTGATTGCTTCTTTGTCCTTCAATACAACCTTTTGAAGGTCTTCTGGGAAACCGCCTTCAGGTTGACCCATCATCCCTTCAAAGTAGGATACGATGGAATCAGGGAAGTCCATGTTCTTGCCCTTTTCACAGATATTGTCTGGTGTTAAGTTGTTTTGAACCATGAAGATTGCCATGTCACCAACAGCCTTAGAGGATGGGGTAACCTTAACGATATCGCCGAGCATATCGTTTACGGTCGCATACATTTTCTTCACGTCTTCAAACTTGTGACCAAGGCCGAAGCTTTCAACCTGTGGCTTCAAGTTGGAATATTGGCCGCCAGGAATTTCATACTTGTAAATTTCAGCGGAACCGGAACGCAAGCCGGATTCAAATTGATAGTAATATTTACGAACATCGCCCCAATAATCGGAAATCTTTTGGAGGTTGTCGAGGTTCAAGCCGGTATCGCGTTTGGTATTGGTGAGTGCTGCAGCCAAGGAGTTCAAGCCAGGTTGGCTAGTGAGCCCTGCAACGCCGTTAAAGGCAACGTCTACTACGTCAACGCCGGCTTGTGCAGCCATAAGAAGGGTTGCTACGCCATTACCGGTAGAATCGTGGGTATGCAAGTGAATAGGAATATTGATGTTTTCCTTAAGCGCACTGACCAATTCGTATGCAGCGGTTGGCTTTAAGAGCGCACTCATGTCCTTGATGCCGAGGAAGTGGCAGCCCATGCTTTCGATTTCTTTAGCCTTGGTGATGTAGTAATCAAGATTGTATTTCTTGCGTGCCAAATCAGTGATATCACCGGTATAGCAAATGCAGCCTTCAACAATTTTGTTTTGCTTCAACGCTTCATCGATGGATACTTCCATTGCCTTGAGCCAGTTCAAGGAGTCAAAGATACGGAACACGTCAATACCGCTTTGTGCAGATTCGCGAACGAATTCACGAATAACGTTGTCCGGATAGTTCTTGTAACCAACAGCGTTTGCACCACGCAACAACATTTGGAAGAGCACGTTAGGAATCATTTGACGCAATTGGTCGAGACGTTCCCATGGAGATTCCTTAAGGAAACGATAGGAAGTATCGAAGGTTGCGCCGCCCCACATTTCAAGGGAGAAGAAATCCTTGCATGCAGTTGCATAGGAAGGTGCAATACGAGTCATATCAACGGTACGCATACGAGTTGCCAACAAAGATTGTTGCGCGTCACGCATGGAGGTATCGGTGAGTAAGAGCTTATCTTGATCGAGTACCCAATCAGCTACTGCCTTTGGACCTTGTTCATCAAGCATTTGCTTGGTACCGCGGAGAAGGAGTGGCTTATCGAAAAGTGGTACTTCCAGTTCGTCGAATTCAGGCTTTTCACCCTTCACTTCGTTAACAGCCTTGTTTGCCAAGAAGGTCAAAATCTTGCCTTCTTCGTTGTCGCCTGTACGAATTTCGAAAAGTTCAGGAGTTTGAGCGATAAAGCTGGTATCGCATTGGCCCTTACGGAAGGATTCGTGGTTCAATACGTTAATCAAGAAACCGATGTTGGTCTTTACACCCTTAATCTTGGTTTCATTGAGGCAACGAATAGCAGTGTTAATAGCCCCTTCGAAGGTCAAGTTGGAAGCAATGATTTTTACCAACAAGCTATCGTAGAATGGGGAAATCTTAGCGCCAAGATATGCATTCCCACTATCAAGACGAATACCGTGACCGGAGCTGGAACGATATACATCGATGGTACCGGTATCCGGTGCAAAGTTGTTTGCAGGGTCTTCGGTGGTTACACGGCATTGGATTGCATAGCCACGATAGCTGATGGAATCTTGAGTAGGAATGTTGATTTCAGGATCAGCAAGCTTGTAACCTTGAGCCACACGAATTTGCGCTTGAACAATATCGATACCGGTGATTTGCTCGGTAACACAGTGTTCTACTTGGATACGTGGGTTCATTTCGATAAAGTAGTGGTTGCCTTCGTGGTCAACGAGGAATTCTACAGTACCGGCACTGCGATAGTTAACGTGTTGTGCAATCTTCAATGCGTCTTCGCAGATTGCTTCACGTTGTTCTTGAGTTAAAATAAGGGATGGTGCAAATTCGATAACTTTTTGGTGACGACGTTGGATGGAGCAGTCGCGTTCAAACATGTGAACGATGTTGCCATATTTGTCCCCAAGAATCTGTACTTCAATATGTTTTGGACGTTCGATGTATTTTTCAACAAATACATCAGCAATCCCAAATGCTTTCTTTGCTTCGCTGGTTGCGCTGTTGTATTCGCTTTCCATGTCTTCAGGACGGCGAACAATACGCATCCCACGGCCACCGCCGCCGGCGCTTGCCTTCAAAATAACAGGGTAGCCACATACTTCAGCAAATTGCTTTGCTTCGTCAACGTTGAGCGCAGCTCTTTCTACACCAGGAATGGTTGGCACGCCAACTTCAATAGCTACTTTCTTAGATTGGATTTTGTCGCCTAATGCGCGAAGCATTGTGTAATCCGGACCGATGAATTCAATCCCGGCGTCTTCGCATGCTTGCGCAAATTCAGCGTTTTCAGATAAGAAACCGTACCCTGGATGAATTGCATCAACACCCTTTGATTTTGCTAAGGTAATAATGCCGGAGATGTCAAGATATGCATCAACCGGAGCCTTACCTTTACCTACACGATAGGATTCATCCGCAATGGTGCGGTACAGAGAATTCTTATCCTCTTCTGAATAAATTGCAATACTTTTAATCCCGAGTTCCTTGCAGGCACGGAAAATACGAATAGCAATTTCGCCTCGGTTAGCAACCAAAATGGTTTTAATTTCTTTCACAGTCCTACCTCCTCTTAACTTAAGCGCTGTCAGCGCCAAATAATCCATCTTATACTCTTAATCAGAAATTCTTCTTTTTTAGTATGGAATGTTATACACTCTATTATATCGCTCTCCCGTTATTTATGCATCATTTTTTATATAAATGACCATAAAAAAAACTTTTCTTTCGCTTCTCCGTTATTTTTTTACACAGACACTTCCAACTATGCACTATAAAAAACAAACGACTGACACATGGCTTGTGTCAGTCGTTTATCTATTTAAGCCGCAACATCTGCTGCCGCAGTGTTGTCTGCTTCTAATGTACTGTCATCGGTTTGTGATGTCGTTTCGCTTGGCACGAGTACGACTTGCCCGGTGGTTGCCTCCCAGTCAATGCCACAGCCTACAGCCTGTGCAAGGTCACGAATCTTCATATAATTGAGTTGACCAATCAAATAGGTATTCACCGCATAAGGGGCATTGTCTACCATCATCACAGGTTGTTGCAATTTTGTAAGCACAGTATTGCCGCCGCTTGTTACATTGATATTCAAATCACCTTGGTATGGTGCACCATTGTTAATCACCACTGCTTGGCTACCGGAATCGTATTCCAAGCTAAACTGTGAACCGGTACCGTTTAATACCGCTGCAAAATCTCTTAAACGAACATAGTTGTTACCGTTTGCCACATAAGAATTCATGGCCACGGTTTCACCGTTTAAGCGCACCGTTGCCACATGAGGACTGGCATAAGAATAGCCATTTTCAAGCTTTTCTTCAATGGCTTCAAAGCCTGCACTTAAAAGTGCAGCAGAATCAGTAATACGACCGTTCACTGTCGATGCATTCATGGTTACAGTAATCAAGCGACTGGAACCCTTGGTTGCTGTTGCTGCCATGCAGCTGCCTGCAGCCGGACTCCAACCGGTTTTTAAGCCATCAACCTTACCGATTGAAGGATCGGAATAAGATAACAGCGCATTGGTTGTATAATAGGTTTGACCGCCAAATTCAAAAGATTTTTGGCTAGAAAAATCTAAAATGCTTGGGCATTCGTTCACTATTTTTTGTGACAAAAGTGCCATAGAACGTGCACTCATACGACCGGAATCGTAGCTTTCGGTAAAGGTCGCATTAATGCCCATCATTGTTGCGCGATTGTTCATCGCTTCAACGAAAGCATCTTCAGAACCGTAAAGGAGTTCGCCCAAAGCTGGACCTGCCGCACACGCTGAATAACACATAAACGCTTCAACCATATCTGCGACAGTGTACACTTTGTCCTTATCAAAAGGAATATTAGAATATCGGGAATCTCTCGAAAAATAATAGGTATAGGTACTAATCGGTACTGGTGTATCCAATGAAATACGCCCTTGATTCACTGCATCAAGCACCAAATAAGTAGCCATAACCTTGGTCATACTTGCTACCTCGCGTACTTCGTCGGCATTTTTCTGCCACAACACTTCTCCGGTTGCCGCATCCATGATAATTCCACTACTTCCGCTCAGCTTCGGTATTGTTGCCGCATTGGCAATTTGCGTTGTTGGAAGTAACATAGCTATTACAAGTAGTAAAGATACTATTTTTTTCTTCATATCGTCCTCTCTTTCTCTAAAAATAACAAATCCATGAGAAAGAGTACCGCAAATCCCCTAAACGGTTCAACAACAATTCAATAACATTTTTTCAAAGCTGTTTACTCCATGTAACCATTGTCTTTAAAACTTAAATATTCTCTATCGCTAGTTGTTCCCAAAATGATATGGTCTAGGAAATTCACGCCAATAATTTCAGCCGCTTCTTGCAGACGTTTAGTGAGCAATACATCCTCTCGACTTGGGCGCACATCACCGCTTGGGTGATTATGACCAACAATCAAGCTTACCGCATTATGACGCACCGCTTCGCGAAAAATATCACGCGGATGCACGTTCGCCCCATTCACCGTCCCGATGAACAAAGTGCGCGCATCTATGACAATATTCTTGGCATTGAGATACAGCACTGCAAACGCTTCTTGCTCCGGCGAACGAATCACTGTCCGAAAATAATCGGCGGCGTCCTTTGCCTCTCGAATCGGTTCCTTTTCCTTGGCACGACTTGCCCGCGCCAAACGGTGGCCGATTTCAATAGCTGCAAGGAGGGTGCAGGCCTTGGTCGGCCCAATGCCGTTAATTTCACACAAAGAATGCATATTTTGCGTAAGCATACCTTCCAAGCCACCAACACGTACCAGCACTTCTCGCGACAATTCAAGGACATCCTGTTTGCGCGTGCCGGTGCGAAGAAGAATTGCCAGTAGCTCTTCACTACTAAGTACCTGCGCAGATTCACTCATTAGCCGTTCGCGTGGCTGCAATTCCGGTGGCCGATCCTTTATTTTAACGACATCTTTGGCCCTTTCCATCACCCAAGCGCCTCCTTTAGCATTTCTCGAACAAGTACAGTTGGTAATCCCACTACATTTTCAAAATCACCACTTAAATTTGTAACAAATTTCCCGGCCTCACCTTGAATGCCATAGGCGCCCGCCTTATCCATCGGCTCACCGGTTGCTATATAGTCGGCTATGTCCGCTTCTGTCAGCGGACGGAACGTGACTGCACTCACCGCATGATTAGTTACCACAGTATGCGTTTCCAAGCAAACCATCGCCACCGCAGTAATCACTTCATGGGTTGCCCCACTTAAATCTTGAAGCATGGCACGTGCCTCGGCTTCATCGATAGGCTTACCCAAACGCTTGCCGTCCTTGCAAACAATGGTATCTGCACCAATCACAAGCGCCGCAGGCTTATTTTTTGCCACAGACTCTGCTTTTTCCAGCGCAAGCTTTTCCAAGGCTTTCGGCAACGAAAGCTGTGGGGCCAATATTTCTTTCTCCAAAGTTGGCGCACAAATGCTAAATTGTTCGCACACCTTCTTTAAGAGCATCTGACGGCGTGGTGAAGTGGATGCTAATACAATTTCCCTATTCATAAACTGCCTCCTAAAAAGAAAAGCCTTTGATAATCAAAGGCTTTCATCTGATGATTGTACTTGTTTATTTTTTATTCGATAGCTTAAGCCTTCAAGGCTCACAGCCAAATCAATTTGACGAATTTCAATGGCATCACACGTTACCAACGAAGACGGTGAAAAATTCATAATTCCCTTAATGCCTGTCACACAAAGCATATCCGCTACCCATTGGGCAGAAGATTCCGGCACTGCCAAAACAGCAATATCTACATGGTTTGCTTCAATATACTCAACCATTTTGGTTATCGGAAGAATCGGAATGCCATTTAAGGTCATACCGATTTTATTGACATCATTATCAAATACGGCAGAAATCTTAAATCCACGCTTCGCAAATCCTGCATAATGCGTCAACGCACTGCCGAGATTGCCGGCGCCAATAAGAATCATTTGCCATTCGTGATCCAGACCAAGAATTTCCTTAATAATATTATTTAACCCTTTGACATTATAGCCCACGCCACGCATGCCAAAGTCGCCGAAATACGCCAAATCTTTTCTGACCTGCGCCGGTGTCCCCTGTACGCCATTGGCAATATCAACAGAAGACACTTTTTCTATATTAAACGCTTCCATTTTACTTAAATATCTTGAATACAAGGACAACCGTGTGATGGTCGCTTCCGGAATCTTATCCAGTTTCATACCGTATCCTCACCCCTCTACTCTATGTAATGTAAAATAATCATACCCAATATCAGTAGTTAGCGCAATAAGGTTTACGAAAAAAATCACAATTAGATTTTATAGACATCTATTTGTAAAATGTAGCAAAGCGATGCTTAATAATAACCGTTTTTATCAGGTATATGGTTTTTTAATGACAATGATGGATAAAACTCTTTGCAAGGGTAGCTTTATGTGCTAACATATATTTCAGATATAATTCATAACTTGATTAATTTCAAAGGAGAGATTGTCACATGAAAATTTCTGATAACGTATATTATGTTGGTGTTTCCAACCCTACCTTACGTGTTTTCGATATCATTATGGCCACCGAATACGGTACCACCTATAACTCTTATCTCGTACAAGGCACCGAAAAGACCGCACTCATTGATGGCGCACACAAAGGCTTTGAAAATCTTTTCATTGAAAACGTTGAAGCGATCACTGATTTCAAATCTATTGATTACATGATTGTTAACCACACCGAGCCTGACCACTCCGGCGCTATTCGCCTTGCTATCGAACACAACCCTGACATCGTTGTTTACGGTACCGCTGCTTGTCTCAAGAATCTTGATAACATCTGCCGTATTCCATTCAATCGCGTCGTTGTAAAAGATGGCGATACCTTGGCACTTGGTGGCAAGACATTGACCTTCTGCGTAAGCCCTAACATCCACTGGCCTGATACCATGATGACCTATCTCGCAGAAGACAAAATGCTCTTTAGTTGCGACTTCCTCGGTTCTCACTTTGCTGAACCTACCATGTATGCACACAAAGCTTACAAGAGAGAACTCTATGAAAAAGAATTTAAGGTTTACTATGATGCTATCATGGGGCCATTTGCGAAATTCGTTCTTCGTGCCCTCGATCGCATCAAGGACCTCGATATCCAAACCGTATGCCCAAGCCACGGCCCAATGCTCGTTGGTGAAGATGTAAAGAAAGCAATGGATACCTACAAAGAATGGTCCACCCCTGCTGTAAAGGAAAACAAGACCGTTGCCATTTACTACGTATCCGCTTACGGTTACACCAGACAAATGAGCCAATACTTGGCTGACAAGCTCACCGAAAAGGGCATCGTTGTTTCTGCATTCGATGTAATCAAGACCGACGCTGCTGAAATCGCTGCACACCTCGGCGATGACTGTCTCGTATTCGGTTCCCCAACCTTGAACCGTGCCGCATTGAAGCCTGTTCTTGATGTTATTAGCTGCATTGATGCCGTATCCTCTGCCGGCCGCCCTTATGCAACTCTCGGCTGCTACGGTTGGAGCGGTGAAGCTTGCGCACAACTCAACGACCGTTGCAACAGCATCAAGATGAAGCAAGTTGGCGAAAGTGTTCGTTCCCAATTCACCCCTACCGACGAAGTATACGCACAACTCGACGAATTGGCACAACAAATCGCAGATACCATTGCGTAAGTTTGCTTTTACACACCTCAGCCGTTCACATACTGCTGAGGTGTTTTTTTATTTGCTTTATTAGAGATTATTCGTTATAGTAAAACATAGTACTACTTATATATTTGGAGGAATGAAAATCAATGGAAAGAAACGTCTATGATGTGCTGACTGAACGTGGCTACATCGAACAGGCCACCCATCCTGATGAAACCCGTGAGCTTCTTGGTAAGGAGAAGGTTACTTTCTATATCGGCTTTGACCCAACCGCAGATAGCCTGCACGTGGGCCACTATATTCAGTTCATGGTCATGCAACACATGCAGCAACACGGTCACCGTCCAATTTTCTTGGCCGGCGGCGGTACCGGGATGATTGGCGACCCATCCGGCCGTAGCGACATGCGTCGTGTCATGACCATCGAACAAATCGACCACAACGTGCAACGCTTCAAAGAACAAGCAGAACGCTTTATTGATTTTTCCGATGACAAAGCGCTCATCGTAAACAATGCAGATTGGCTCAGAGATCTTAACTACATCGAATTTTTGCGTGACTACGGTGCATACTTCTCCGTAAACCGTATGATTAACGCAGAATGCTACAAATCCCGTATGGAACAAGGATTGACTTTCTTGGAATTCAACTACATGATCATGCAATCCTATGACTTCTTGCACCTCTATCGCAACTACAATTGCAAACTCGAATTGGGCGGCAATGACCAATGGAGCAACATCATCGGTGGGGTAGACCTCGTTCGTCGTGCCGATCAAGGCGAAGTATTCGGTCTTACCTTTAAGCTCCTCACCAACAGTGAAGGCAAAAAGATGGGCAAAACCGCCAACGGTGCCGTATGGCTTGATGCCGACAAAATGAGCCCATACGATTTCTACCAATACTGGCGTAATGTGGATGACAAAGACGTTCGCAATTGCTTGTGCCTCTTGACCTTTATCCCAATGGACGAAGTAGAACGTCTTGCTGCACTTGAAGGTGCCGAAATCAACAAGGCCAAAGAAATCCTCGCTTATGAAGTAACCAAAAATGTCCACGGTGAAACAGCTGCAGAAGAAGCCCAAAAGGCAGCGCGCGCACTCTTTGCAGGCGGCAGCCAAGAAGGCTCCATTCCAACCACCAAAATGGACAAAGCGACCTTCGAAGGTGAAGGCGTTGGCCTTTTGAATCTTCTTAAAGAAGTCGGTCTCACCTCTACCACCAGCGAAGGCCGTCGTCTTGTAGAGCAAGGTGGGGTCACCTTAAATGAAGTCGCTGTAAAGGACGTTCGTTACAACGTTACCTTACAAGACTTCCAAGACAATCAACTCAAAATCCGCAAGGGTAAAAAGAAATTCCATCTCATCGAGCTTTAATCCCACAAACGACCTGCCAACAGCAGGTCGTTTTTTTGTGGCCACAAAAAAACGGTTGTACGCCTTGCATTCCAAGGCATACAACCCTATCATTCGTCGAATAATTCCTAGTCATTTGCTGCTAGACGTGCTATACTGAGTCAACATCGAGTTTGGAGGAATCCGCTTTGTTCTTTTCTTCCTCGGCTTCTGCCTGAGCGAAAAGGGACATCAGCCCACTCATCAAATCATTCTTGCAAGTCATGTCATCACAAGCATCCTGTGGTTTGTTTTGATTGGTCATGGCAGCTTCTTCCTTTCTTTGAAAGATTTAGTGTATTATCCCACGTGCCAATCCACGATGCAATATGGGTTAGCGTGTTTTTGCAAAAATTTTATAGATTAGATCTTAGTCCCTGTGCGTTCCAATAATGGATAAGTGTCAACAGACGAGGGAGTGCTGTTGAACGAAAGATGCCCCACATCTGCGATACACCGGACGCTCCCATGATCACCTACACTTCCTCAAAGGGAAGTGTTTTTTTATTTTGGAGGACGTTATGACTTATAAAGAAGTGCTCCAAGCGCTGGAGCAATACAAAACGCTGGGTTCTGTCTATGGGCTCGAGGGCATCACACGTCTGATGAACGCTCTTGACCGTCCGGACCGTGCCTTAAAGGTCATTCATGTGGCCGGAACCAATGGCAAAGGTTCAACCGTCACCACCTTGGCAACGATTCTCGAAACGTGTGGCATCCATACTGCTACCTATACGTCACCGGAAGTCATCACCTATCTTGATCGTTTTCGCATCGGTTTAACACCGGCAACGGAAAGTGATTTTATTTGCGCCTTTGAACGTGTCGAAACCGCTTGCCAACACATCGTTGCTGATGGCTTTCCACATCCTACGATTTTTGAAATGGAGCTTGCTATTGCCTTTGTGCTCGCATGCCATTGCGGCGCTGAGGTCATGGTACAAGAAACCGGACTCGGCGGTCGCTTAGATGCCACCAATATTGTCGAACACCCTATTCTTGTGGTATTTACAGCCATCGGCATGGATCATACCCAATTTCTGGGCGACACCATTCAAGAAATCACCATCGAAAAAGCCGGCATCATCAAGCCCGGCGCACCGGTGGTGGCTTATGACAACGGTCTTGCTGTGAATCAAATTATTAAGGAAGTGGCAACACTGAACAAGGTTCCCTGCCGCTTTTCTTCCACAGAAATGTGTGAAGTCACTGAACGCAATTTGGATGGACAAACCATTATTTATGATGGTAAAAGCTACCATTATCCATTGATTGGCACTCATCAAGTCCGAAACTTTTCTCTCATTATGAACGCTGTTGATGCGTTGCGTGAAGAAGGCTGGAATTTGCCAATTGAAAAAGTACAGCAAGCCATGCACAAGATTCGTTGGCCGGGGCGTTTTGAAGTGGTATGTAAGCGTCCTGTTATTGTTCTTGACGGTGCCCATAACCCACAAGCGGCTCAAGCGTTAGCCGATACCGTCACAACATGGTTTCCCGGGCGCAAGGTGCATTTTCTTATGCATATATTCAAGGACAAGGACGCCTTGGGCATCCTAGAATCCATTGCACCGGTTTGTGCGCACCTCACCCTCACCACCATCTCGGATGAACGTTCTGAAAATCCCGAGGTACTCAAGCAAACAGCTGCTCTCTTCCTACCGGAGGAAGCCATCTCTGTCGAAGCCGATTTTGACACTGCCCTCCTTCATACCCTGGAAGGATTGGCCGATGACGATACACTCATTATCTGCGGCTCCCTCTCTCATTTGGAAGAATCGCGCCGTGTACTCGCTCAATTAGAAAGGATACAACTCTCATGGTAGATATTGAAAAAGCCGAACAAGCCATCCGCGACCTGCTCGTAGCGATTGGCGAAGACCCAGACCGTCCGGGCCTGTTAGAAACCCCAAAACGTTGTGCCAAAATGTATCAAGAGCTTTTAAGTGGTATGGATACCACTGCCGAAGAGCATCTCTCCAAACAATTTGACGTACCCCATTCCGAATTTCTTTTGGAAAAGGATATCCAGTTTTACTCCCTTTGTGAACACCATCTATTGCCATTCTTTGGGCATGTGCACATCGCTTATCTGCCCAATGACAAGGTTGTAGGCTTGAGTAAGCTCGGTCGCACCGTTGAAGTGTACGCACGCCGTTTGCAATTGCAAGAGCAAATGACCGCACAAATTGCCGATGATGTCATGGAATACCTCAACGCCCGCGGCGTGATGGTCGTTATTGAAGCAGAACACCTTTGCATGACTATGCGCGGTGTGAAAAAGCCCGGCACCCAAACTGTCACGGTAGCCTGCCGCGGCGTCTTTGAAGAAGATTTGCATCTGCAGCAAACCTGCTTGAGCTTGATTCGCCAATGAAAATTGTAGAACGATTGTTAAATCATCCCGACTTTTTTGCAGCCTTTGATACCATCGAAGCCAATGAAAAAACGCGTATTTTTTGCCGCCATGGGCTTGACCATGCCCTTGATGTGGCTCGCATTACTTGGATACTCACACTCGAAAACAAACGCGATTTTGAAAAGGAAACGGTATATCTGGCGGCACTTTTACATGATATCGGCCGCAGTAAGGACAACGCCAACCACGATGAAGAAAGTGCTCGCATGGCGATAACGCTTTTATCTGCCTGTGGCGCTGATGCTCCTCTAATCAAAACAATCGCCGATGCCATCGCCGGTCATCGTGAAAAAAGCACGAGCATTGACCTTCACACAGCAACCTTGGGCGAACTTCTTGCTTACGCCGACAAAAAAAGTCGCCCTTGCTATCGCTGTGCAGCTGCACCAAATTGCTACTGGGATGCCCAACGCAAAAACCACACCATCACTGACTAATACAAAGGAGACACCATGAAACTCAACAACCGTACCTTTGATTTTAACGGCACCGATGCCTACATCATGGGGATTTTGAACGTCACCCCCGATTCCTTCTCCGACGGTGGACGTTATACCCACGTAGAAACCGCCATTAGCCATGCGCTTGGCATGATTGCCGACGGCGCTGATATTATCGACATCGGCGCAGAATCCACCCACCCGGGCCATGTGCAAATTTCCGTTGATGAAGAATGTGAACGACTCTTGAAGGTCATTCGTGCGCTCAAAGATGTTACCGATGTCCCTCTTTCCGTTGATACCTATCGCGCACCTGTTGCACAAGCAGCCATTGAAGCAGGCGCCGACATGATCAACGACATTTGGGGCCTCACCTACGACGAAAACATGGCCAAAGTCATTGCCGCTGCCGAGATTCCTGTCTGCATCATGCACAATCGCGACAACAACGAATACACCGACTTCATCTCAGAATGGTTGAACGATATGAAACGCCAGCTCGCCATCGCCAAAGCTGCCGGCATCAAGGATGAAAACATCATCCTAGACCCCGGTATCGGCTTTGCCAAAAACTTCGAATATGACGTGGCTGCCATCCAACATACCCCGGACCTTTGCACTCTTGGCTATCCGGTACTCCTCGGTACCTCTCGCAAACGTGTAATTGGTAATCTCCTCAATTTACCGGTAGACCAACGTGACGAAGGCACGGCCGCCACCACCATCATCGGTTACCTTGGTGGTGCACGCATCTTCCGTGTGCATGACGTACGCATGAATCGCCGCGTTCTTGATACTGTGGCACATATGGAGGCAATGAAACATGGACAAAATTAGTCTGGTAGATTTGAAAGTCTTTGCCCATCACGGCGTCTTTGACCACGAAAAACAAGATGGTCAAACCTTTATCTTGTGCTGTGATTGCACCCTCTCCACCCGTATCGCCGGCAAAAGTGATGCTTTGGACGATGCACTGGACTACGGTGCCTTGGCCCATCGCCTAACTGCCCTTTTTCAAGAAAAAACCTTCGACCTTATCGAAGCTGCTGCCGAATACTGCGCCACGGCCCTCCTGCATGAATTTCCGCTTATCCGCAACCTGCGCCTTACCGTTAAAAAGCCATCCGCACCAATCGGCTTACCGGTTGCCTACCCAATGCTCACCATTGAACGTGGTTGGAAGCCCGTCATCTTGGCATTGGGAAGCAACATCGAGCCTTGCCAAGCGCACCTCGATGCTGCCATCGATATGATGCGCCAACATCCGGATATGCGTCTCTTAAAAACCGCCAACTGGATTGAAACCGAGCCTTGGGGTTACACCGACCAACCAACCTTTATCAACGGTGCTGTGATGATTGAAACCTTACTCACCCCTCTTGAGCTTTTAGATGTCATCCATGAGATGGAACACGCCGAAGGCCGCGAACGCCTCATCCACTGGGGCCCACGCACCTTGGACATCGACATCATCTACTACGATGACCTACTCCTAGATACCCCGGACCTCACCATTCCCCACGCCCTCTGTATGCAACGCGCCTTTGTCATGGACCCTGTTAACGAAATTGCCCCATATTGGATCGACCCTCGTTACGGCAAAACCGTTTCCGTTCTCTGGGAAGGCGAGAAAAAAACATTATAAATCAAAAAAAGACTGTCCAAATACTAAACTGACCCTCAATTGTTAGACCTAAAATCTAACGATTGGGGGTCAATTCATATGGACAGTCTTTTTTGCGTTTCAATTGGCATTAATGCCACAGCCATCTCCGTAAAAAGTTTAATTTTTTTAATCGTTGGCATTGATTTTTCATTATCTATCGTGTAAAATTCTGTTAGCATAAACTAATTAGTTGCAACTAACTTGTTGGATTGTCTAAAGGAGGAACACGCAATGAAGCAACATCGTTTTTGGGCATGGTCCGCTTTATTTTGCATGATGATGGTGGTTTTTAGCGGTTACAATCACAAATAATTCATTTTAGAAAGGATGCGTTTATTATGGGATTAATAAAAGAAATTGCATTGTTTGCAGGTGGCACACTCTTTGGGAGTGCCGGCTTTAAGCTTTTAACCAGCAGAGATGCCAAGAAAGCCTATGTGCATGCAACTGCTGCCGGGCTCCGTGTCAAGGATAGCGTGATGGCAACAGTGGAAGAGGTTCAAGAAAATGCTGATGACATCCTTGCCTCCGCGAAGGATTTAAACTTGGAACGTGAAATGCGTGAAGAAGCAGAACGCGAAGCTGCTGAAATTCGCGATGCAGAAGAAGCTGCTGCAGCTGAAGAGGAAGCAACTGAAACCGAAGAAGTGCAAGATGACACCAACGAATAAATACGACCACCCATCATCGGCCGTGTCCCGATGCACCGAGAGCCGTAGAAACGGCTCTTTTTTTATAGGAATTTCGGAGGAATGATGCTATGAAGGCAACTATTTTACATGAAAGCAATGGACGAATACGCTTTCGTCCATCTATTAAAAAAATGACCCTACAGGATGCGGATATCCTTGAAGCATGGTTCACCCAGCAACCATGGTGCGAAGATGTTAAGGTTCATGAACGCACCGGTACAGTAACCCTGTATTATCAAGGACCGCGTCAAAATATACTCACTGCCATTTCCGGTTTTTCACTGCGTAACCTGCCGATAGAAATCCCTCAGCACAGCACACGCGCACTCAATCGCGATTTCAAAGAAAAATTGGTGACCAAGGTTCTGGTAAAGGCATGCTACACCCTGTTTATGCCACGTCCCTTGTGTGCATTGCGCATGGTGCGCCACATGATACCTTTTATGAAACGTGGCTGGCAATGCCTGCGTCACCGTGAGCTCAAGGTTGAACTGCTGGACGCTCTCTCCATTGGAATCTCTGCCGTCCGCGGCGATTTTCGCACCGCCGGCACAGTCATGTTTCTCTTGGAGGTAGGGGAGCTTCTCGAGGAATGGACGCGCAAAAAATCTGTCGCCGACTTGGCACAATCCATGTCCCTCAACGTTGATCGCATTTGGTTGCGCCAATCTGACGGCATGGATGTATTGACTCCTGTTTCTCAAGTGCAACTTGGAGACCATGTGGTTATTCGAACCGGCAGCGTGATTCCGCTTGACGGTATCGTTCTGGAAGGTGAAGCGACCGTTAACCAAGCCTCCCTCACCGGTGAATCCATTCCGGTCGCAAAACATCCGGATAGTATTGTCTATGCCGGAACTGTCGTAGAAGAAGGCGAGTGCGTTGTGAAAGTTCGCTGCACCGCTGGCCAAAGCCGCTACGAACAAATCGTCACCATGATTGAGCAGTCCGAACAGCTCAAATCAGCCAGCGAGCACAAAGCCGCTAATTTAGCCGATAAGCTCGTACCTTATACCTTTGCCGGCAGCTTGCTCAGCCTGCTCCTCACCCGCAATACCAGCCGTGCATTGTCTATTTTGATGGTCGACTTCTCCTGTGCCCTCAAACTCTCCATCCCACTGGCAGTGCTCTCTGCCATGCGTGAAGCAAGCAAGGCACACATGACCGTTAAAGGTGGCAAATTCTTAGAAGCCGTCGCCGAAGCCGATACCATTGTCTTTGATAAAACCGGTACCTTGACCTATGCTTGTCCTCAAGTGGTCGATATTGTGCCATTTGCCGGCAATGATGCCACCGAAATGCTTCGATTGGCCGCTTGCCTTGAAGAGCATTTTCCACATTCCATGGCCAATGCAGTCGTTAATGAATCCAACAAACGTGGGCTGGCTCACGAAGAATACCATTCTAAAGTCGATTATCTTGTAGCGCATGGCATTGCCAGCACCATAGATAACAAACGCGTCCTCATTGGTAGCAGTCACTTTATTTTCGAAGACGAGCATGGCATCATTTTGCCGGAAGATCAAGCAAAATTCGATGCACTGCCATCGCAATACTCGCACCTGTATCTCACCATCGGTGGCGTACTTTCCGCAGTCATCTGCATCTTCGATCCTTTACGCGAAGAAGCCACTGCCGTTCTTGCCGCCCTGCACGAATTAGGCATTCGTCAAACCGTCATGCTCACCGGCGACAGTGACCGCACCGCCAAAGCCATCGCTGCCGAAGTTGGCGTTGATACCTATCATGCCGGCATGCTTCCGGAAGAAAAAGCCCGCTTTGTCGCTGACCTACGCGAGCAGGGCCATACAGTACTCATGATAGGCGATGGCATCAACGATTCACCGGCGCTTTCCGAAGCTGACGCCGGCATCGCCATTAGCGACGGTGCTGCCATTGCGCGTGAAATTGCCGATATTACCATCTCCGCCAACACACTTTGGGAAGTGATATCGCTCTTGGAAATATCCCGCGGATTACAAAAACGCATCAAATCCAATTATCGTTTTGTCATCGGCTTTAACGGTACCCTCATCACCTTGGGCGCTACAGGCTTGCTGACACCGGCAACCTCTGCCACCCTACACAATCTCTCAACCCTTGGCGTGAGCCTTCGTAGCATGAGCCCACTCCCTCGTAAGGGCGCACATGCATTCCCTGCTTGTGCACGCTAGCCTTCCCCCCGCCGTCCTCCCACACCTGACGGCGGGTATTTTTATGCCAATTTTACCATCAAAAAACGTCGTTTCCCCCACCGGTGTGGAAAACGACGTTCGCATCACTTATTCTTCTCTTTTTCTAATGAGGCACGCCCTGCCTCCGACTTGTTGGACAATTCATTGCGGTTTCTGACGTTCGCTTCCCAACGAAAGTCCTGCCAATAGTGCCGATAGATAGGTCACCAGCCCCATATTCGCATAGACGACGAGAATCGTTTCTCCCATACTACTCACAACCGATCCTCCCAAAACAGGGACTATTAAATGAACAATCATAATCACTAGAAACACCGTCACAAAAATCTTCGTTGTTTCTGCTTTTTTTGAAAACCAATCCCACAGCAATAGCCAACAAGCAAAATGAGTATGGCAAGCATCGCCACCTTGACACTATAAGCGTTGATGGGTGCAATCATAAAGGTACGTAACAACGTCCAATCATTCATCGCTACATTCAACCAACAAGCAACGCCACTCAATACAAGGGCAATGATATATTTCATTGCTTTCATAACAGTGGCTCCTATCACTATTACACATTCACGACATGATGTTCTCCATCCGGACTAACAGCGATCAATTTGTGATTTTGCATATGCAAGGTACACTGATTAATATCAAAATCCACTTGTATGGTTTTAATTTCTTTATCTGTTTTTATCTCGGTCAAAATAAGCTGCTTTGGATCCAATTCGGCACTATCAAAAAAACCTGCATCGGTTCCTTGTGTGTGATATAGGACATCATCCTCAACAACATAGGATGAACTCATATTGATTTCACCGATATATGTTGCATGCTTGCCATCAATTTTGTAAATAATACCAAAATTGTTTGGTGATTCAGTACCTAGAAGTCCCACGTATATATCCTTACCAATCTGTTTAACGGGAATGTCCTTAAATTCAATAGGATTGCCATTAATAGTGGTTCCATCTAATGGAGACTCTTCTAATGAAGTAGGTTCCGGCATTTTTATAACGGTTTCTCGCTGACCTTCAATACGAATCAGTTTCCCGTCCTTTACCTCATAGGTTTGCTTAAACCCTTTCTCCGGATATACGCTAATCACTTTTTCCTGTGAATCCCATTCGGCAGTACCATATAGCGTATCAAAATCGTTCACACTGACATAACAGCGACCGTCTTGCACTGTCAAAGATTCACATGGCGTATTCTTTGCATCCACTTTCACGGTTTTCTTTTTAATATCTATGGATGCAATAGGTGCTTTTTCCATATCGAAAATTTCAACCAAACCGTCTTTTTGCCACTTGGTATCATACCCTAAACTATTGTTTACTATACGCAACGGCACCATCATTTGTTGATGGTGATCCACAAAAGGCTGCCCCATCCCATCTGCATACATAATCGTATCGCCATTAACCCGTAAAGCAACCGCATTTGTATCTGCAGCTTGTGCCGCTAACGGCATCATCATTGCCAGTAACAAACAACACACAGTTGTTCTTTTCATAGTTATTCTCCTTACCTTTTGATTTTAAACAGTCTATTGTTGTTCGAATTTTTCTTTCTTTTTTAAAATTCTAACATAAATTACAATTTTTTCAATGTATGAAGGACAAACGACATTCTAAAAGGGACAAACAACCAAAAAAGAAGGCACCCACCCCCTCACGGATGTGTACCTTCTCTTGTTAGAGCATAAATCTATACATTCATGCCTTGTAAATCCCAATCATCGTGCCTTTATATTTTCCCTCAAATAACGCACTGCATCAGCAGCACATCGTTTTCTATAAACGCTCGAACTGATTGGCTTATTGCATGCACATATCCACCAAATACGGTTGAACCTGTTCGCGGAAATCGTCTACAGTCATATAGTCTTTGCCGTTACTGTGTAATATTTTGATATCAATGCTTTCGCCGTTGGCAATAAAATGCCCATTCAAATCAAAATAATATTTGAGATTTCCTTTGTTGGCATTGTAGCGATGCATCAAGGTGGTAATATCCACCCCCTTGAAATACTTTTCACTGCCCATATCGCCATTCCAGTTATGAACCTGATCCTTTACATAGACAAAGGTCGGTTGGTCAATGCTAATCCCTTCCGGCAAGCCTCCACCGATTTCCATGGTATGAGTACCCTTTGGCACAAACTCAATACCCATGTTGGTGATGCCGGACAATTCACGAAGCTGTACATAGGTGTGACCGCCATAGGTGATGGCATTGTTAATCTTCACCGGTGCACCGTTTACATAAGTTGGAAAAGTAAGTGGTTGAATCGGAGAAGCCTGCACCGCCCCGGCTGGTGCCACTACTCCCAAACCTACCACTGCCGCCAAGGCAATTGCCATTATTCTTTTCTTGATAGTCATACTAATCGCTCCTTTTCTTTTAAATAATCAATCATTTTTTTACAGCTCTTTCTTACCTGCATTCTAACAAATATAACATTTTTTACAATGCATGAAGGACGAACGACATTCTAACAGGGACAAACGACCAAAAACCACCCGTCATTATCATAATTAGACATGACAAGTGGTTTTTTATCATTTTTCATACACGACAAACTTTAGAGAAAACTGACCGTCCTTGTATGTTATTGTCGGTTCACAGTCATACTTTTCCAGTGATTCCCTAAGATTCACCAAACCAAAGCCATGATTTTTCTTGTCAGACTTGGAGGTAATGGAAAAATCTTTGGATGAGTTTATTGGTGCGGTATTGGTAAGATGACAAAGGAGCTTGCCTTCTCTCTGAACCAAAACAAGGTTAATCTTTTTCTCACCCTGTGTAATGCGATCACAAGCTTCGATGGCATTGTCTAGGGCATTGCCAAAGATGACGCACACATCCACCGGTTCCAGCGGCAACTGATCAGAGATTTGCACCTCCATATCAACGGTGATGCCTTTACTTTCCGCCAGAGCTTTTTTGGTACTAAGAATGGCATCCAAGGCGCTGTTTCCGGTTCGAATCCTCGAACTAGGCGTTTGCAGATTTTGCAATAGTGATGTCACATAGGCCTCACCGCCTGCGATATCGCCCTCATGGAAATAGCCTTGGATGGCCACGAGCTGATTGTTCATATCGTGCCTAACACGACGCAATTCTTCCTGTTTGAGCAGGATTTCATCCAAGTGCTTGACTTGGGATTTAAGATGGCGCTCATACTGCTCTCGCATGCGAAGCTGTGCGCTTTGCTCGGCTTGCCTTTCATACAAATAGAGCACCAAAACGGTACAAAAGAGCAACCCCATCACACCAATGGTAGACAGGGTATTGTAGTACGTGCTGTTGAGCGCATAGCTCATACGAAAAATAAGTAGATTAACTAGAATAACAATACAAAAAAGCACCGTATACAGTAACCAATACGCAATATTTATATGTATAAGCAGTTTTCGCCTCTTAACACGAATCGCATTACAAACAGCAATGCCAATGGATTTGCATAGCAAAATACCTATAAAACGATATTCAGGAATAGTAACTATTTCTGTAACGGAGCAGTCATATATGCTTGCCATTACATTCATCACCGTCATCTCAGCTGCAACTGTAATAATAATCTCTATTAACGGAGCAAAAATTCTTGCTACTATAGACCCTTCATAGAAGACCATTGCTATCAGCATTGCCATTCCCATAATGATAATAGTATTTTTGAAAGTATACAAAAACAAATGATTACTCCAAGCAATCATTCCACCGAGTACTAAAACGCCCATTACATAACGCCCCACATTCCAACCCGTGTGGCGTTCAAGAAAAGCTTCAAATATCAAAAAGAACATCACTGCCTCTGCAAATGGCATTAGCATTTCAACAATCTCAAACGCCAGCATCAGTAAAACATCCTTTCCTCATAGTCCACCACCGCTTCCCTGAGGCCTTGCTTATAGGCGCGTCCGATGGGGAGCACCGTCTCACAATGGTGTAGCACGATATCTTGTCCGACGATTTTTTTGATGTATCCCAAATTGACTAGAAAGCCCTTGTGGCAACGGTAAAACATCCCCGGCGCCAAGGCCTTTTCAACCTCGGCAAAGGTCATATGCACCTGATGAACACCGTCGGCGGTATAAAGAACCATTTTGTTGCGGCTTCCTTCACAATAGATGATGTCGGCACAATAAAGACGCACATAGTTTTTATTTTCATAAAAAGAAAAGGTGGCGTGTTTTTGGGTCAACACATGGTTGATTGCACGCATGGCATCGTCCATCTTTTCCGATTGCAAGGGCTTTTTCAAAAAGCGCAACGGATTGCACTGAAAGCACTCGATGGCGTATTCCTCGTGGCTCGTCACAAAGACAATGCTCACGCGCTCGTCTATTTCTCGAATGGCGTTGGCGGTTTCGATGCCGTTCATGCCGCCCATTTCCATATCAATAAAAAGCGCGTCAAAGTGGCTACCTTGGATTTGATAGGCTTCTAACAGCGCTTCACCGCTCTCAAAAGCTTCTGTTTCTATATGATATTCTTTGTATGTGGCAAAGTAATCGGTGAGTATGTTTATATGTTGCTGTTCGTCATCACAAATGGCAAAACGCACGATGGATTCCCTCCCTTGAGTTTTCCAAGCAATAGCGTTATTATAGCTCTTTCCGCCGGGTGTTATCAAGGATTCCTTGGCAATAGAAAAAGCCTCCGAGCACCCTCGGAGGCTGTATTTGTTTATCTATTACATCATCATTGTAAAGTAACCTATGATACCGGCAACGAATACGCTTGGTAAAAGGTTGGTGACGTTGATTTTTTTGATGCCTGCTACGGTAAGTCCGACACCAATAATGAGGACGCCGCCGACAGCGCTCATATAGGCGATAACTGCGTCCACAAGAATATATTGCATCATGCCGGCGAGGATGGCAATGCTGCCTTGAAAGCCCAATACGAGGATAGCGGAAAATGCAACGCCAATCCCCAAGGAGGAGCTCAATACCACTGCTGTAACAAAGTCCAAGATGGTTTTGATGAAGAGGATTTCGTTGTTGCCGCTCAAGCCTGCTTCAATTGCACCAACGATAGACATGGCGCCTACACAGAACAGCAAGCTCGCAGTCATAAATGCATTGATGAAGTTTTCATCTTTGATACTAAAGCGGCTTTTTAGCCAATCACCCATTTGATTGAGGCGTTCTTCCAAATGACACAGCTCGCCAATCACACCACCGATAATAATGCTTACGATAACAATCAAATCGTCATCTGCAGTCACAGCCATTTTTGCGCCAATAAGCATGGCTGCCATGCCCATCCCTTGCATGAGGGTAATATTCATGCGCTCATTAATGCCTTTGCCAAGGCCCATTCCTATCAAAGTGCCCAAAAGCACGCCCAATACGTCTACAGCTACACCAATCACTGTTATCCTCTCCCTTTTCTTAACGGTGCTTTCGCACCTACTATTTTTTGTAAATAAATCGTTTGCCTTTGGCATAGGCCAAAATGGCCGCTTCATCTTCTATGACCAAGCCTTGTTCAGTGCGTTTTAATGCGCCCCGGTCTTCGAGTTGCTTCAGGATTCGTACCACACTCACGCGATGAATACCCAAATAACGTGCCAATTCGCTGTTGTTTTCAACCTTTGCCACAAGCATGCCGTTTTCTTCGACAATACTGTGGTAAATAATGTCGCACAGCGCATTGGCAGCTTTGCCACCATGGCGGCGGTGGTATTTATCATCCAAGCTGTCATAGCTATTAATAGCGGTGGACACCAACGCATGCAATAGATCCGGATGGCGGTTGGCATAGGCATAAAAATCCTGCATATCGATGTCATAACAACGACACGGCGTTTTTGCCACAAAGGTGGTCGTGCTGATTTTGCTGTCGCTATAAAACATCAGCAAATCCAAAAACCGTTTAAGTCCGCTTGCCGGGGTAAGCGTTTCGTAGATAATTTCTGTGCCTTCATCCGTCAAGGATTTGCGATAACAACTGCCTTTGACCAAAAAATGGATTTTCTCCACATGTTTGCCCAAGGGAATAATGACCGCACCTTTTTCATAGGTATGCGCTGTCAAAGCTTGCTTTTCTTTAAGCTCTTCTATAAGCCCATCTATGAGTGGTTCTATTTCGGTCATCATGGTCCTTCCTCTCTTTTGCTCAGGGCTTTGCCCTTCTGCGTTTATAGACTATCATTTTGGGGATAACGATTGGTATAACATATGTTACATAATAACACAAATTGTTCTATAATGAATTCTTTCGCCAATGAATTGGGCATTGGTTGTATTGTGACCATAAAAAAAGAGAAGCAAGAATGTTTCTGCTTCTCTTTAAGGTCCAACTTTTGGGGGGCACTACATATTTCAAGGGGATATTTCGTTTATTTGTTTTATCAACCATAGCCTTTATTTAAATTTGTATGGTTTCATTAATTAGCTATTAAAACCGCCCTCCCATGTTGGCATGTTGGTGATGTATTCATCGGCTACAGCAGGAACGTAGTAAGCGCCATAGGTTTGTAGATTAGTCGTGACGCTGTCTTGCTGTGGCAATGCCACGTAAAAGCGATAGTATGGCATATAGTACGCTTCACCAACGCTATTGCGGTAGACGAGTTCAACCTTCGCGATGGCGTCTTCGCCCGGGAATGGTGTTTGCACATTCGTAAGGTAATGCCCTTGACTCAGCAGGGCTTGGGCGTCCTCAGCGCTGATGATTGGATAGTCACCGACCTTGTCGCTCAAATCGGTATGGAAAATGCGAACCATCATGAGGTTTCCTTGTCCATCGCTATAGAAGGCCACGCGGTTAAAATGATAATTCAAGAAGGCTTGGGTGTCATCCTCACTGCCTTCATAGAATTCAAGCTGATACCGCTGCTGTCCGTCATAGGTATAGTCGCCGCCATGAATATTGACTTGTGGATTGTCCATGCCAAGGAGGTCGGCATAGGTGTCCTTGAAATGGGCAGCCACTTGTTCCAACTCCTCATAGGTGGCGTTGTCGGTAAAGTGAAGCCCTTCCGGCAAGGCGACTGTCGGCTCGAAGAAGATTTCCGTTGTCAAATCGCCATTCACTTGAATACGCATACCTTCCACCGTTGCCAAAAGCTGTTCCGGTCCATTCAAGCGTGCCTTGGTGGCAGCATCGGCATCCTTAAATTCGTCCTGAATGGCTTTGAGTGTGCTTTCATCGTAGATATCCTTCGCAAATACTTCTGTGATGTCAAGGTTGTCGGTATCAAGGCCCAGTCGCTCGACCACGTCAAGAAGAGTGGCACGCATGGTGTCTTCATCACCGCCAACAATCATCCCTCGCTCACTCACTAGGAGGGTGTTTTTATACACCGGCAAGCTTGATGGAGCATTTGCCACATCGCACGGGTTGGCATTGACAAGCTCGGATGCGTCGTGAGCCATATATCCTTCAAAGCCCATGCCCTGACTGTTTTCTTCGATGGTGAGCATTGGCAGAGTCGGTGTGTCTTCATGAGGCAAAAGTTTCACCCCCACCAAGGCCACACAGGCGACACAGGCAGCGACTGCCACCCATTTCAGCCAGCGTCGTGGTTGTTTTTTGGTATAATTTTCGGCCTCTTCGATGTATTCCGGCGCAATGTTCGCCATTTTGTCTAAAAAATCGTTGCCTCTCATAGCTCATACCCCTCCTTCTCAAGATAGGTGCGCAATTGCTCGCGCAAACGGTAGAGTGTTGTTTTGACCTTGCTTTGGCTAAGCCCATAACGTGCGGCAATGTCGGCGATGCTGTCCAAGTACCAATAGCGGCGCACAAAGAGGGTGCGTTTTTCTTGAGATAGGCCCGTCAAAAAGCCGTTGATTGCTTCTGCAAAGAGTTTTTCATCCAAGCGACACATCCCGTCATTGGGTGCCGGAATGCATTCCTCCATTTCCCAACTGAGCGTGTTGATATAGGCGCTGCGTTTGAGACGATTGCGATTTCTACAGCAATTGAGCGCCACATGACGGGTGATGCGTGCCAAAAACGCATAAAAATAATTCACCGGCTCATGAGGCGGGATGGATTTCCACGCCGCCATATAAGTGTCGTTTTCACATTCCTCGGCGGTCTGATGATCCTCCACAATGCCCTGCGCCAAGTGGTAGAGCCGCCGACCGTATTTTTCGGTGCTTTCTTGGATGGCGGCTTCGTTTCGTGTAAGGTACAATTCTACTATTTTGTTATCGTCCATTCCCCTCACCTTCCTTTTTTTCTTCAATCAAATCCCCTTCACTTTAATAAGCACCGTTTAGTGTGGAATGGTTACACTTTTTCAAAAAAATAACCACTCTATTTTTCAATACAGTGGTTATGAAAAATTTCCTTCTATCTAATTACATCGCCTGCTTCATGGCCAAAAGCGCGCGAATGACGTCGGCGGCATCGCGATTAATCGAGTGTGATTGCTTGGCGATGGGCTTCGGTATTTCCGGATAGGCGATTTCAATGTCGCTGTCGGCATAATCTACAGTAATGCGAAAGAATTGCGCCTCAGGGCGTTCACCGGTTATGCGCTCAAAGGGCACGCGAATGACACCGGCGGAGTTAAAGCCGACACCAAATTCCACAATGGCCATGCTGTGCCCTTCAGAGCGTGCAAGAAAATCCCGATACCGTGCTTCACCCTCGGCATGGGCTTTGGTATCACGAAACGCCATACGCAAAGGTGCGCCACAATGCGGACAATGCGGGAGATAGGCCTCGTTAACGGTCAAATCATCCGGATTGGTATGCGCACGAATCAAATCAAGTGCGGGCGCAATGTCCCATTCGTCATCACAGCAGCCGTTTGTGCAAATTAGGGTTAGATAATGTCCTTGGGCTTCAAAGATACGTTCCTCCGGGAAGCCGGCTTTATAAAATTGACGGTCAACGTTGGAGGTAATCACATGATAATTCATACCATCTAAGAACGCTTTGAGGTCATGGTAAAGCGCGAGCCCCGGCATGTCTAACACCATGGTTTTGATGTGACGCGCCAGATAGCCCCATTGTTGGCCGGCAAGCCACCCTTTGTAGCTAAAGGTTTGATAATCGCTGTGCACCCCTTGTGCCCATAGCGCAGGGTAATCGGCACGAAAAACCTTTTCGTTTGCAAAGCTTATGCCCGCTGCGGCAGAAAGTCCGGCGCCAGCTCCGATGAGCACATAGTCACTATCATTCATGGCGTTAAACAAGCGTTCAATGTCATTCATTGCATTTTCTCCTTCGTCTTCATTGATGCTATAACCCTATTATAGCATACAAAAACACCCCGTTGCCGCAAGCAACAGGGTGCAGTCAATTATTCAACAGATTTGAGTGATTCTGCCATGTGGATTTTGGAAATCTTGCGACGCATGATAAGCTGTGTCACCATTGCAAAAATCATCGTTAAAACAAAGGCAATGACATAGTTTTGCCAGCTGACCACTGCATCAAAGCGAAGTCCATCCACAACAATCTGCGCCATGACAAAGGCATGCAGGGTTTTACCCAAAAGCAATCCAAAGAGCGCGCCGCAAACTGAAAGCGCTGTGTTTTCACGGAATACATAGGCATTGGTTTCGTAGCCATAGAACCCCAGCACCTTCAAGGTAGCAATTTCGCGAATACGTTCGCTGATGTTAATATTCGTGAGGTTGTAGAGCACAATAAACGCCAATAAGCCGGCACAGAGAATTATAACCACTACAATCAAATCCAGACTGTCGAGCATATCACCAAACATATCCATGGAATCCTCTACCACAGATACTCTGGTCACAAAGTCCTTGCTCATCATCCTTGCGGCAGTCTTGTGAGAATCTACGCCATCCTTAAATATCATATAAGCACTGTTGACATCGGTTTGGCCAAAGTCGTTTTTTAACGTGTTGCGCGTGATATAGCTGTTGTTTGAAATATAGTTATCAAACACGCCGCTTACAGTAAACGTTGCTTCGTGCATATCGCTGTCACGAATCACCACTTCATCGCCGGCCGACACACCAAGACGCTCTGCCATACCACGGTCCAAGAGGATTTCGTTATCTTTCGGGAACGAAAGGGATTTTTCCCCATCATGCCAATCAAAGAAGGTTTCTGTGGCTTTGGCATCCACCGGCGCATTCAAGGAAAGACTATGGGTAATGCCATTGGCGGAAATATCCACACTTCCCGTATAGGCGTACAGCATTTTATCGATGTCCTTCGCAAATTCCGTTTCCAAATCAGCGCGTTCATCTTCTGTCAGGGAGCGATTAAAGATTGCAGACGCATCGTACAAATCAATTTGTCCATACTGCACATCTGCCACGCCTTCGAAGTTATCTTGAAGCGCAAGCCCGGTTACAATCAATGCCGTGCAACCGCCAATCCCTAAAAGCATCATAAAGAAGCGATTTTTGTAGCGGAACAAATTGCGCACGGTAATTTTTTGCAAAAAGGACAAGCTATTCCACACCGGCTTCACCCGTTCAAGCGGATTGCGCTTCCCTGCTTTCGGCGCCTTTGGACGAATGAGGTTGGCCGCTGTTTTGCTCAAGTCGCTGCGGCCGCAAATCCATGTCACGCCCATGGTACAAACCAAGCTCACCACAAGAGAAATAAGCAAGAGCTTGGCATCAAACACGTACATTATCTTGTCCGGGAAAGCGTAATACGTTGAATACGCTGTCCAGAAAATAGTAGGAAACCCCCACGTCCCCAAGAAATATCCTAGGATACAGCCCAGTAGACCGGAGCTACCGGAATAAATCATATATTTACTGAGGATTTTGCCGTTGGAATAACCCATTGATTTGAACACACCGATTTGTGTACGCTGTTCGTTCATCATGCGAGTCATGGTGGTGACACATACCAAGGCTGCCACGAGGAAGAAGAAAATTGGGAACACCTTTGCTATCGCACTCACAATACTGGAGTCACTCTTAAAGAATTGATAGCCCACATCTTCATCACGGGTCAGCACATACACTTCCGGCACTTTTGGTGTCTTTATGCTATCCAACGCATCCTGCGCTTTTTTCTGCTGCGCTTCTGCTTCGGTAATTGTTTCAGCCGGTGCGCCCATTGCCTTTGCTTGTGCCACACCCTGCTTAGCCATCGCAAGGCCCTGTTCTGCCTTGTCGCGCCCAGCGTTCACTTGCTTCACAATGTCGTCATAGCGCGTATTCACACACTTTTCAGTTAAAGCAGTTATAGCGTCGGTGTGCTTTTTGATGGCATTGTCGTATTCCTCGGTGTAAATCTGTCCCGGCACATTCATATCGAGAAAGATTTCCGAATAATACTCAGCCGTAAAAGCGGATTCCGGTGCATAATAGATAGCAGCCACTTCCCCGCTTCCAAGCTCGGTGCTCAAGCTCCCCATGCGCATATTGAGTGGTGAGTCCACAATCCCAACGATTTTCATGGTCTTGCTTTCCAACGCTTTCTGGGTATCCTTATCGTTGGAATCGGTAATGGTCACCGTACGCCCCACATCCTCCGCATGATAATACGCCGAGTCTGCCACACATTCCTTATTATTCTCAGGAAGTCTGCCTTCTTTGAGTTTGAGCTTGTTGACATCCTTTGTGATGGAGTGAATACGACCAACAAATTCGCCATCACGCTTTCCATCCGTTACAAACGCGTCTACACGAAAAGCACCGTTGGCATGCGCCACATCCTTGCCCTTGGCAAGGGTTGCAACATCATCCTTTTCGAAGCCAATCGTTGACAGCAAACGATAGTCATAGTAGTTTTGCGCCGCCAAATAGCGGTCGCCGGTTTTTAACATTGCACTTTCACTCACCATGAGCCCGGCAAAAAAGCCAACACCCAATGCAACAATGAGCAAAATAGCAATATATCGTCCTAAGCTCGATTTGATTTCGCGCAAAGACGATTTGAGTAAACTTTTTTCCATGGCACCCACCTCACCATTCGATATCATCAATGGACATTGGGTTTGGATTGAGCTCCATTTTCTCCACTTGGCCGCTCTTGACATGAATAACACGATCAGCCATTGGGCAAAGGGCCAAATTGTGCGTTACGATAACAACCGTCATATTGTTTTTGCGACAGGTATCCTGCAAAAGCTTCAAAATGAGCTTCCCGGTATTGTAGTCAAGAGCACCGGTCGGCTCGTCGCAAAGGAGGAGCTTTGGATTTTTTGCAAGGGCTCTGGCAATCGCTACACGTTGCTGTTCACCACCGGATAGCTGTGCCGGGAAATTGTTCTTGCGGCCACCAAGCCCCACTTCATCCAACACATCCGATGGATTGGCCGGTTTTTTGCAAATTTGCGTCGCAAGCTCCACATTTTCCAACGCTGTAAGATTTGGAATCAGGTTATAGAATTGAAATACAAAACCAATGTCGTAACGACGATAGGTTGTCAAATCACGTTCGTTGTAGCCGGCAATGTTCTTGCCATCCAGCCACACTTCACCACTAGAAAGTGCATCCATCCCGCCGAGGATATTAAGAAGCGTCGTCTTCCCCGCACCGGATGCCCCTACAATGATGCAAATTTCACCCTGCATCACCTCAAAGCTCACATCACGAAGCGCTTCAATGGACACGTCCCCCACTTTGTAGGTCTTCTTTACATTTTTAAAACTGATAAAAGGTTCCATTGTCATGTTCCTTTCTCAATAGCCGTCAACGCACACTATCTATCTTATTAATATCATTATAGCATTTTTTCGCTGGGCTTTGATAAAGAAGATAATTTATTTAGCATGAATTGTGACACCATCGCCACTTTGTGGCACAAAAAAAGCCCTTGCTTTTGCAAGAGCTTGTAGAAATCAATTATTCTTCGGTATGTACTTCCAGGTCGGAGGCACCCGGTCTGCTGTTTTGCATCGCATCGATGGATTTTTGGATATCTGCGCGACCTTCCTGTACCACTTCGTAGTACACGGTGAGTTGGTTTTCAAGCTTATCCATCAAATCATGTGCGTAGATAAAGGCACCTTCAATGATTTCATGCGCTTGCTTTTCCGCATGGTTGAGGATATTTTCAGCTTCTGCATCAGCACGGCGAACCACTTCGTCTTCGCTGATAAGCATTGCCGCATGGTCCTTGGCAGCTTGGATGATTTTATCATGTTCTTCTTGCGCTGCTTGAATAATGCGTTCTTCATCCTTTTTAATCCATTGCGCATCTTGAATAGCAACAGGAATGGCTGCACGCAATTCATCAATCAATTCATAGACTTCTGATTCTTCGAGGATGATTTGCTCTTTGTTAAGCAATGGCTGCTTGGCATTTTCTGCCATATAAGCCAACTTATTAATCAATTCCATAATTTCCATCTAAGTTTCCCTCCAGCTAGGTTATATCGTTCTAAAGAAATTCAGAACCGTCTCTCCATAGGATTTTGATTTATAACATTCAATCTCTGTTTCAGCGCACGTAAAAGGAGTGCTTTTTGAGTGTTCTGATACGAGTATACCATATTCCGAAAGCAAATGATACTTTAACACCAAAGAAATAACCGTTGCATATAAATTTTTTAGGTATGGCGGATCCAGCAAAATCAAGTCAAATGCTGTTCCTTCCAATCGGGCAAGCACTGAAAGGGTATCGCCTTCAATGACCTGCGCACGGTCTTCATAATGACATTTTTTGATGTTTCGGTGAAGGATTTTGAGTGCTTCCGGGTCGCGTTCAATAAATACCGCACGTTTGGCGCCACGACTTAAGGCTTCTAAGCCCAAGTTCCCGGTACCGGCAAAGGCGTCCAAGACGATGCTTTCGCTGTCCAAATCCATTTGAATGATGTTAAACAGGCTTTCTTTCACACGGTCCGCCGTTGGTCGCGTGTTTAATCCCGGCACGGCGTCAAGCTTGGTGCCACGTCGTTCTCCTGCAATGATTCTCATATGCGTTCCTTTCTATGGTACGATTTTACGTTCAATATCTGTAATCATTTCTTTTGCGCCTTCATTAAGCGGTTCTTTGACCAAATCTTCGGCAATTTGCTCTGCCAAGGCCAGCTCACTTTGATGAAAACCCGGTCGCGCCAGCTTAAAGAGTCCTTGGCCGTGTTGACGAAGACCCAAAAGCTCACCCGGACCACGTTGACGCAAGTCCTCTTCGGCGATTTCAAAGCCGTTCGCAGTGGTGGCCATGAGCTTTAGGCGCGCTTGACTTTCCTCGCTTTTGGTATCGCTAACCAATATGCAATAGCCTTTTTCGCTGCCTCGACCCACGCGCCCGCGTAGCTGATGCATCTGTGCCAAGCCAAATCGCTCTGCGTTCATAATAACCATTATTGTTGCATTTGGCACATCAACGCCCACTTCGATGACGGTTGTTGAAACCAACACTTGCAAATCACCATCACGAAAGGCCCCCATCACGGCGTCTTTCTCCGCCGCCTTCATGCGACCGTGTAAAAGTCCCACTCGCCACTTACGGAAAACCTCTTCCTGCAATTGCGCAGCCAATGACATGGCATTTTCTAGGTCTATCTTTTCTGATTCCTCCACCAATGGGCAAACGATAAAGGCTTGTCTGCCGCGCTCGAGTTCTTCGCGCACAAAGCCATACATCGCTTGCAACCGTGGCGAATTAATCCACATGGTTTGGATTTTTTGACGATTTTTCGGCATCTCGTCAATCACTGTTAGCGATAAATCGCCGTAAACAGTAAGTGCCAAGGAACGTGGAATCGGTGTTGCTGTGGTAACGAGCAAATCAGGATTGTTGCCCTTTCGTTCCAGCGCCTCACGTTGCTTTACGCCAAATCGGTGCTGTTCGTCAATGACAACCAGACTCAAGGACTTAAACTGTACCGGCTCCTCAATAAGGGCATGGGTTCCAACGACACAAGCGATATCACCGTTTTGTAAGCCCGCAAGAACTTCTGCTCTTTCCTTTGCCTTGCTTTGTCCGGTCAATCTTCCAACACGAATGCCCAAGTGTTCAAAGGCACGCTTTGCCCCTTCGTAATGTTGGTCGGCAAGCACCCCGGTTGGCGCCATCAAGGCTGCCTGATGGCCATTGGAAATGGCTGCTAGCATGGCATAAAAAGCAACGTTCGTCTTCCCGCTCCCAACATCGCCTTGAAGCAGGCGATGCATTTGATTGGGACGTGCCATATCTGCCATAATCGCCGTAATGGCACGTTCCTGTGCACCGGTCAGCTTATACGGCAAGCCTTCCACGAAGCGTTCAGCCAAATCTGCCGAAGCTGTGTGCGCAATGCCCGGCGTAGCACGCTGTTGGTTAAATTGTCCCCAAAGGGTAATGGCAAGGAACTCATATACGACCAAATCGGTAAAGGCACGGTTCGCTTCAACCATGGACTTTGGGCGGTGCAGTGCGCGAATCGCATCACGATAGCCCATCATGCCATATCGGGCACACTGTTGCGGGGTCAGCGGTTCTTCCAGCTCATTCAAAAGTGCAAGCGCCGCATCGGTCACGCGAACCATATCGACTTTGCCCACCCCTTCTGTTAAACTATAGACTGGATGGACCGTGAGGTGGCGGCGCAAGCTCGCATCGCTTTTAATAAAGAAATGCTCTTGCACGTCCAATTCCAAGCCATAGCGATGGTTTAGCCGTCCATATACCAAAATTTTCGTGGTGGGGTTGAGGTAGTTTTCAATTTGATAGCGGTTGTACCAGGTGGCAACTATTTCGCCCTGTTCGCCTTCGAGCACGGCTTTTACCACCTTCACGCCACGGCGTGCACTTTTACTTACATCAACATGGGTAACTCGGCCGAAAAAAACAGCGGTTTCCTCGTGATAAAGTGCCGCAACCGGCAACAATTGACTCCAATCCTCATAACGAAACGGATAGAAAAAAAGCGCATCTCGCAGTGTGTGCAGGCCCATGCCTTCCAATCGTGTGCGTTTTTTGGGGCCAATCCCCTTCACCTTATCCAAACCATCTGTTAAACGACTCATGTCTTCACCCCTATTCTTATTGGAGGTCCTGAATGAAACAATATTCCACTTTTTTATTTGATTTTGACGGCACGCTTTTGGACAGCAACGAGCACGTGATCAGCTGTTTTCAAAAAGCTTTCCAGCATGTTCTTGGGAAGGATTTGCCACGTGAAACCATTACTGCAACCTTTGGCATTCCGCTGGCACAAGCATTACAAGATTTGGCACCGGAACACGCCGATGAGCTCCTTCGCGTTTATCGTCAATATTCCGATGAAGCCGGTTTTTCTATGCTATACGAAATTGACGGTGCGTACGATACCATCCGTGCTTTGCACGACATGGGCTGCACCATCGCTATCGTAACCTCAAAAAAAGAAGTCAACGCCACTGCACAAATGGACTATATCGGCATCGGCGACTATGTCGATTTTCTTGTCGGCCCTGAAAAAACCACTGCTCATAAGCCGGATCCGGCACCGATTTATTGTGCTCTTGAGCATCTGGGCGTCAACGCCGAAGATGCGCTCATGGTTGGCGACAGCCCGCACGATATTTTGTGTGGAAAAAACGCCCACGTGGATACCGCGGGCGTTCGATTCACAGCAGTGGACCTAGACAGTCTCCTTGCTACCTCGCCCACCTATATGCTCTCCCATTTGTCTGAGCTTTTACCGCTTGCAAAGGCGCAATAGATTAGCACTTTTTGAGTAGCGCTTCATACACCGGTGCCGGTACAAAGCTCTTGATATCCCCGTGCAAGCTCGCAATATTGCGAATCATGCTGGAGCTTACCAGAGAAAATTCCCCGTCTGCCGTGAAGAAAACGGTTTCAATGTCCGGATTGAGGTGGCGATTAAAGCTTGCCATTTGCATTTCATATTCAAAATCAGAAATCACGCGCAAGCCACGTACAATGGCGCACGCCCCTCTGGACTTTGCATAATCAACCAGCAGGCCGCTAAACACTTCCGTTTCCACGTTGTCAAAATTCGCAGTGCTCGCTTTTACCAAAGCCAAGCGTTCTTCTTCATTAAACAAGGTATTTTTGTAGTTATCGGTTGCAACCGCAACATACACTTTGTCGAACAAGCCCGATGCACGCTCAATGATAGACATATGACCGTTGGTAATTGGGTCAAAGGTACCGGAGTATACTGCTATTTTCATATTTTAATTCCTCATTTTGTTTAAGTTTTTTTCGCATCAATGTGCGAAATACTGCCTCAAGCCCGTTGCTTGGGGCATTTTTTATTACTCACCCAGCGGTTTGTCGTTCACCGCTCGGGTTTTAATATTGACATTTTCAGCGCCAAATTCCGCACGCAGGTGATTAAATGCCGTCGGTTCATCTGCCAACCAATATTCTTCGTTCAAGACCACCATGCTTTTGGTTTCCGCATAAAATAAAAATACCGGCACTTCACCATGCATTTCACGGGACAAAAATCCCACCACCTGATCGTCATTATATGAAAGTGTTTTATCAATTTTGATGAACACACGCACCGGCGCTGTTTGCGGATCGGTATGCTTGAGTTCAAGCGGCGCCATTGATTCAACAAAAATCTTCTTTTCATCGTCTTGGATATTCACACGCCCACGCACCACACAGGGCTGATTTTCTTCGAGCAAATGGCGCACTTCCGGAAGCGTACGTGGGAAGATAAGCAACTCAATATCCCCTTCCATGCCACCCAACAGCGCATATGCCATCAAATCGCCTTTTTTGGTGGTCTGCATACGAATATTGGAGAGCATTCCGCAAAGCGTCACCGTGGTATTGTCAAACTGCTCGCTGATTTCTGCAATGGTACAGCTTGCAATGCGACGAATCTCACGCTCGTAATCTTCAAGGGGATGTCCGCTGACGTAAATCCCCAAAAGCTCCTTTTCAAACCGCAAACGGTCATCCTTGGCAAAATCTTCCAAATCAGGAATATCCACGTTGACCTCGTTGAGGCTTGGTGCTTCTACAAAATCAAAGAGCGACATCTGGTTTGAGTTTTTCGCCTTTTGAATTTGTTGCGCTTGACCAACGGCTTCATCTAGCACCGCCAAAAGGCCACGCGTCCCCTGTCCCAAAGAATCAAATGCCCCACATTTGATGAGGTTTTCGAGCACACGCTTGTTTAGGGTACCTCCAATCTCTGCACGGGTGCAAAAATCTTGGAAAGATGTGAACGGCGCTTCACTGCGCGCTTCACAAATAAGATTCACCGGATGTTGACCAACACCCTTAATCGCCCCCATACCAAAGCGAATCCCCTCGTCAGTAGCCGTAAAGTTTGTACCGCTGGCGTTGATATCCGGTGGCAACACCGGAATCCCCAAACGACGACATTCTTCGATATGGAACGTCACCTTATCCAAACGGTCAATAAAAGAGTTTAACGTTTCCGCCATAAATTCTTTTGGATAGTGACATTTGAGCCACGCTGTTTGGAAGGCCAACAGGCCGTAGGCAGCACTGTGACTCTTATTGAAGCCATAGCCCGCAAAATATTCAATGAGTTCGAAGATTTTTTGAGCTGTTTCAGGCGGTGTCCCACCTTTTTCTGCCCCATCAATGAATTGTGTCTTGTAGTTGGCGATGATTTCCGGTTTTTTCTTCCCCATCGCGCGCCGTAACATGTCCGCTTCTCCCAAGGTAAATCCGGAAAGGCGAGAAGCAATTTGCATAACCTGTTCCTGATAGAGAATAACGCCGTAGGTTGTATTCAATATGGTTTCAAGCTTTGGGTCCAGATAGGTAATCTCTTGTTCGCCGTGTTTGCGCGCAATAAAATCTTCTACCATGCCACTGCCCAGCGGCCCCGGACGATACAACGCCACAAGCGCAATGATGTCTTCGAGATTTGTTGGCTGCAGCTCCTTCAAAATAGCGCGAAGGCCACTGCCTTCCATCTGGAAGACCCCAATGGAATCGCCATTGGAAAGCATTTTGTAGGTTTCGGGATCATCATCCGGAATTTGGCTAAAATCAATCGTCACGCCATAACGTTCTTTCACCGACTCAATGGTTTTATTCACCACGGTGAGCGTTCGCAAGCCCAAAAAGTCCATCTTCAAAAGCCCAATGGCTTCTACATCATCCTTTGGATATTGCGTAATGACTGCATCATCCTTGGTACGTTGAAGCGGCAAATAATGGTCCACGGGATCGGCTGAAATCACGACCCCGGCGGCGTGTGTTCCGGCGTTACGCGGTAGCCCTTCTAAGCTTTTCGCCATGCGAATCATGCGCGCAATTTCTTCATCCGATTCAATCAAGGCACGTAATTCGTCACTTGCTGCAATTGCCTTGTCGATGGTCATGCCCAGCTCATTCGGAATCAGCTTCGCAACCTTGTTTACCATCGAAAGCGGCACATTGAGCACACGCCCAACATCACGCACTGCGCCCTTGGCCAACATACTACCGAAGGTAATAATCTGCGTCACATGGTCTGCCCCATATCGTCGTGACACATAATCAATGACCTCGCCACGTCGTTCATAGCAAAAGTCAATATCAATATCCGGCATGCTGACACGTTCCGGGTTCAAGAAACGTTCAAAAAGAAGCTGATACTTGAGTGGGTCAATGTCGGTAATACCCAAAAGATAGCTCACAATACTCCCGGCAGCAGAGCCACGCCCGGGCCCGACAAAGATATCATTATTTTTGGCATAATGCACAAAATCCCAAACAATCAAAAAATAAGTATTATAGCCCATTTGGTCTATTATACCCAGTTCATAGTCTAACCGGTCATACACCGTCTGATCTGCATTGGGATAGCGCTTGATAATGCCCTCTTCACAGAGCTTTCGCAAATACGCCTTATCATCCATACCCGCCGGTGTATCAAAATTCGGCATATAGTTGTGCCCTAGCGTAAAATCAAAATTACACTTTTCTGCCACACGCACTGTTTCATCCAAGGCTTCTGCATCTTCCGGCAGCATACGAAGCATTTCATCGTAGCTTTTAAAGTAATACTCGCGCTCGTTAAAGCGCATACGATCTTCGGCATCTAATGTTTTCCCTGTTTGAATGCAAAGCATAACATCCTGCACTTCAGCATCCTCAGCCTTTACATAATGGTTATCGTTGGTCGCAACCAGTTTTATGCCCAGCTCCTTAGAAAGGGCACGCAAGCCCTCGTTTACCTTGTATTGTTCAGGAATACCATGATTTTGCAGCTCAAAATAATAATCCTCGCCGAAAAGGTTTTGATACCAGACCGCTGTTTCGCGTGCCGCTTCGATGTTATCCTGCATCAATAAACGAGGCACTTCGCCCCCAAGACAGGCACTCATGGCAATCAAGCCCTCGTGGTATTCCGACAAAAGCTCACGGTCCACACGTGGATGATAGTAAAACCCTTCCAAGCTCGCTTGTGAAACAAGCTTACATATATTGCGATAGCCGGTATCGTTTTTCACCAAGAGAATTAAATGATAAGGCGCCGCATCCACTCGGCTTTCTTTGTCAAAGCGGGTGCGCGGCGCCACATAAACCTCACAACCGATAATCGGCTTAATGCCCTTATCCTTGCATGCACGATAAAACTCCACGGCGCCGTACATCACGCCGTGGTCTGTAATCGCCAGGGCAGGCATTCCAAGTTCTGCGGCACGTGCCACTTCATCGGAAATACGTCCTGCCCCGTCCAGCAGGCTATAAGCAGTATGGTTGTGTAAATGAACAAACGGTTTCATTGAAAAATCCTTTGCTTATGCTTCTCTGATAAATAAATCAACTTCACTGATAGCCACCAAGCGACCGTCCACGGTTTCAATACGAACGGAAGCATGATGCTGACCATTAAATTCGGATAAAATCGGCATAATGTATACTTCTTCTTCAGCGCCGACTTCACTATAAAAGCGTGTGTTAACCTGATACACCTGACCCAAAAGATTTTTAACCACACGCATCGCAATTACAGCGGCATTGGAACTAAAAATGTTACATGTGCCAATACTTAACGTGCCGTATTCATCAAGCATATACGGAATAATACGCCCGGACAAAATAACATCCGGTTCGCGTGCCACCACAGAAAAACCACTCATACAAATATTGTCAGACGTATCGCCCAAATGAGGTTGTTTCTGCATGGTTTGTTGGGCTTCAATAAAATCTTTTAAGCCAACCACGCCAATCAAATGATTTTCATTATCCACTACCGGTACGAGCTCAACTTGTTCCAACACGAGCAAGCGCCCGAGATAGCTTACCAAGGTATCAGCGTGCACCACCACCGGATTTGGTGTCATCACCTCATCCATTAAGGTTACTTGGCTCACGCCGGTTACATCATAAGCGGTAACCATCCCTTCCAGGTAACCTTCGGCATTGACAATAGGAAATCCTCTGTGGCCGGTTTGCAAGCTCAATTCATTCCAGTCCTCAACAGTATCATAGGATTTGAGCACATAGGGGTCAGTGGTCATAATGTCCGACACCGTCACAAGCTCGCGCTTTTGTACACGTTCAACAATGGCTTGGTTAATTGCTGTGATGGAGTCAAAAATATCGTATGGTGTCGCAATAATAATCATATCAACGGGAATTTCTTTGAGCTTATCTGAAACGGCGATCCCGCTTCCCCCAGTGAGCATGACCGGAAGCTCGTGTTCGCAAGCATATGCAAGCATATCCTTGTCGTATTCCCCAATAATCATCGTAGAAGGGCGTGGGTTGCGTTCACGCAAATGCGTCAGGTTGCTCGCTACAAAGAACGCTTTCGGTGCAATGTCTGACTTATCCGCACCAAGTAAAATCTTGCCTTCGACAATATTAGACAATTCACGATAGGTTAAGGTGTCAATAGAACGTTCCTTTACCTGTTCAATACGGATGGTTCCCACCTTTGGAATAGAAGACACCAAGCCCTGGTTCTCCGCCTCCTTGATGGCACGATACACTGTCCCTTCACTGATATTCATTTGACGCGCCAACTGTCGCACGGAAACTTTTTCGCCAACTTCCAAACTTTCGATATACTCAATGACGATTTCATGTTTCGTTTTTTGCATGACACACCTCCTTTGTTGAAATCTTAGCTTATAATTCAAAAAAAGCCTTTGCCATCACAGACAAAGGCTCTCCATCTTAAAATGAAATTGTTAATTCTGCACTACATAACGGCACGCCGGCCTTCATCCAGCGCTAGAATCAGTCTTCGTCCAATTCTTCTTCGAGGACGATTTCATCATCTTCCACTTCTTCGTAGTCATCACCCAATACTGCAACGACAGCGTCACAATTAGGGCAAAGTACTTCGATTGGTTCATCATAGACGCCGTGATAGTAGCCGATGGTTTCGCCGCAAACCGGACATTCGGTTTCTACGAATAAATCATCGTCATCACAAAAATCTTCATCGTCATCAAAGATTAAATCTTCAATATCGCCAAGGTCTTCATCAATGGCTTCTGCATATTCAGTCAATTCGTGAACATATTCTTCGAGTGATTCGATTTCTTCAGCCATATCGTTCAGGCAATCCAAAAGTGCCTTAACAAAGTCACCTTTAAATTCATCTTTTGTTAAGCCTTTACCTTCTGCTAAACCCTTCAAATATGCTGCATGTTGTGATAAATCCATTTTTTGAATCCCCTTTCGGCACTTTGTGCAGAACTTACGCTCTTTCGATGTATTGACCGGTACGAGTATCGATACGGAGAACGTCACCGGTGTTTACGAAGAATGGAACGTTAACAACAACGCCGGTTTCCATGGTTGCCGGTTTGGTACCGCCGGATTGGGTGTCACCCTTAATCCCCGGTTCGGTTTCAACAACTTCGAGTTCAACGGTGTTTGGCAATTCTACGCCAAGGATATCGCCGTTGTAGCTGTTGATTTGGCAGTCCATGTTTTCTTTGAGGAACTTTTCGCCACCAGCGAGCTGTTCAGCACTGAGGCTAACTTGTTCGTAGGTGTTATTGTCCATGAATACATAGTATTCGCCATCGAAATAGAGATATTGCATCATGCTACGGTCGATGGTTGCCTTAGGCAACTTTTCACCACCACGGAAAGTCAATTCAGTGGTAGCACCGTTCTTTAAGTTTTTTAATTTGGTACGTACGAAAGCTGCACCTTTACCTGGTTTTACGTGTTGAAATTCAAGTACTTGACATGGAGCACCGTTATATTCGATGGTTACCCCTGGTCTGAAATCGTTGGATGAAATCATGCGCTAAACTCCTCCTAATAAAATAGCATCTAATTTATTATACAGTAGGTGGTGAAATTTATCAATATTTCCCTACAAATCACACGATGAGAAGTGATTTTGGTGAGGTGGTAAGGTTTTCGTGTCCACCCTCCGTTAAAACAATCAAATCTTCAATGCGAACACCGCCAATGCCCGGTACATATAGCCCCGGTTCCACACTGATAACGGTGCCTGCCGGGATTTTCTCTTTCACATTGCGTGAAAAACGTGGTTCCTCGTGGATATCCAATCCAACACTGTGCCCCAGCCCGTGCCCAAAGTAACTTCCAAAGCCCGCTTTGTCAAAGATAGCTTGCACGTGGTCCTGCATTTTTTCACCGACTACACCGGCTTTTGCCATTTTAAGCGCTGATGTTTGTGCCTTTAACACGAGATTATAGAGGTCTTTTTGCGCCTCACTCAATTCTCCGACACCGACAGTGCGTGTCATATCTGAGCAATAGCCCTGATACACACAGCCAAAGTCAAACACCACCAAGTCGCCGTTTTCAATCACCTTGTCGCTGGCAACACCGTGTGGCATCGCTGAACGTACCCCGGAAGCTACAATGGTATCAAAACTCAAACCACTTGCCCCTTCACGGCGCATTGCCAATTCTAATTCAAAAGCTGCCTCGCGTTCGGTCATTCCCGGGCGCAAGATAGAAAGCACGTGTTCAAATGCTTTATCGCCAATATGTTCTGCGGTACGAAGAAGCTCGATTTCATCGGCATCCTTTACAGCACGCAGCTTTTCAACAGCACCTTCAACAGGAATCAAGTTGACACGTCCGAAGTAAGATTTTAATCGGTCATATAAATCAAACGACAGGTCTTTGCGTTCAAAGGCCAACACCGCCCATCCTTGTTGCTCACAAAGTTTTGCAATGCTTGCCGGTGGAGTATATCGTTCTAATTTTACCAAACTAAAATGGGTACTTTGTTGACGTGCTTGGAGTGTATAACGAGAATCCGTTAGGATAAATGCTCGGTTTTTACTAATTACGAGATAAGCGAAAGTTCCGGTAAAGCCGCTTAAATAGCGAATATTAGAACGATCGGAGATCAAAATCGCGTCGTATGCATCCCCCTGATCAGCAAGCCAAGCCTGAAATCGTTTTAATCTTGCTTCATATTGCATCAACTGATAGCCTCCTTTAATTCAATTGTTGGAGCATTAAATAGAGTACGCGGTCTGTCTTGGGGTTGGCATTTTCCGGCAGCACATGAATATCAAGGCCACCGACCTGCTCCTCATCTTCGTCATCCTCAACAGTCGGCGGATGCGGCATATAGATGGTACCCTCGATACGCTTGAGCATATCGAGGTCAGCATCCTCTGCGAGATAAATCTTATTCGCTTCTAATTTAACGCCCTCGTCGATTGTCAGTTTACCATCAATCCACGCTTGTTCGCAACTTAAATCATGCCGTAGTGACAGATTCCCTGTCGCAACCACATTTCCCTTGACATGTAGCGTTGTTTGAACGGTTGCGCCAACGTTTACCTGTTCCCACCCGGTAAGAAGCAGACTGCCTTTAAGCGGTGCTTTTAACGCACGTCCGCCACCAATTGTAATGCCACCGTCGCACAAACAAACAATGTCCGACGCTTGATGATTGCTGAGCCAACGATTGCTCACATCTTTTTCCATACCGCCAAAGAAAAGTGCACGAGAAGACTGCTTGAAATTTAACCGTGCTTCCTTTGGAATCGCTAATAGCTCTACAGTGTGAAAGCGTGCACTGCCATCGTCAAGCCTCGACGCCGAGCAAAGCACCACACTGCGTGGCTGTACCGCTTGGACACTGAGCTTGCGATGCTGCCCGGAAATAGGTGTATCCGCAAGAATAACATGCCCCGCGATAAGTGGAGCATTGCTTTCATTTATACTATGCATGCCGTCCTGCAAGGCTGTACGATGGAGCTGTTCCAGCTTTACTGAGGCCACCTGATTGCGTGACGTTGCCTTTGTGAGCGTTACCACCTCAAGGCCTGCCACCAATACAATTGCCAAAAGGGCGCATGCCACCAATGTTATTACAAGCATATTGCCACGTCGCTTCATACGCCCATCCTTTCTTATAATTGATAGCTCACGCTCAAGGTGCTTTGAGTCTCTTCCTCTGTTTTGAATTGAACGGAGAGAATGCCGCGGAAATGCCCCTCTGTTTCGAGCCAATTGTAATAATCTTGCAATGGTTCACGTGCTCCTACCACATTTAGGCTTCCTTGAAGGGTATCCTTGGCAATGTGCATAGAAACCAGTTGCAGCTTTAGCTCTTGGGCCTTCATTGCACACGCATAGACTGCCTCCGCACTTTCCCATGGCGCTTCAGCGTCTGAGATTGTTTCAACTTGCGCTTCCTTTGGACTTGGTGGCGTTTGCCACGCATCCCAGACCTCTGTCCAAAACAAAAGCCCTAATGCCAAAAGCAACGCATAGATATAGCCTTTACGAATTGTCACGGCGTTACCCTCCCATCTAAAGAAATCTCTACTACAAATTCGTAGTAATAACGATCGTCCGCTGTTTTCTTTGCAAGGTCGAGCAACAACGGATGAAGCGCTGCTTCGGCTTCGTCCAAACGCCGCATATAATCCGCAAGGTCCAACACCTCACTGCAGCGTCCATGAATCGCCAACGCACCTTCCGATGCTTCTTGGCTCAAAATTGTAATGCGTTCACTTTTGGCTTGATAAGCGCCTTCAATCAAGGTGCTATAGTGACTTTTGGTAACGACCGTGCGCATTGCCTCCTCTTCTGTCGTTTCTTCAAGTGGCACCGGACGTGCTTGCAATGCCAGCCATAATAATCCCGGCAAAATCACGCACCCCAAAAGCAATGCCATCAAGGGTCGATTCGTTTTTGCAACCTTCATGCGAGCATGCCGTGTCTTTTTCAAAGTGCTTTCCGTCAGCATGCCTTCATGAAGTGTTGCTTCATTTGGCATATACAACGTGGTACACGTTGGTGCCAACCCCACATCTTTCGTTGCTTCAAATACAGTCATTTGCAAGGTTGTAAAATCTCGCCCTTCTGTCGCGGCACTGTTTAACACCACGCCGTTTTTAATGGCGAAAACAGCGGTCCATAACGGTGCTTCCAAATTGTAAATGCCATCATTGACAGGCGCATCGCAAAAAGCCAGCGCACATTCTATTGCAGAAACCCATTGTACGCGCCCTCCGAAGCTACCAAAAACCGCCTGCCATGCTTGAAATGTCGATTTTGCTACACCGCTTACCGCCTGTGTTTCTTGTCCGCTTGTATTTTTCTCATAGGGCACGGTTCGCAACAAAGCGGCCTGTTCGTTTAATGCTATCATAAGTGCATTTTCCGCCATGGCGCGGCGTTCGTGGGCTTTTCCCTGTAGTGGCACCGAAGGTCTACACCGCCTCACAACAGTTTCCGGTAATACAACCAATAATTTTGCACGCTTGTCAATGCGTGCATTTTTTATATTTTCTTTTAACCATGCTTCCACGTTTTGCTTCAAAACAGTTTCACGCCATGCCAGCTTCTCCGCATCAAAGGAGGCAACCACTACCTGCGTTGGATCACGTTCTTCATAAAATAATATTGTTTGCATGCTTTCCTCCTATTCGTATGCCGTCGTTAGTGGGATATTCCGTTCACATTGCACCAGCTGCCCCTCTTTGGTACGCCCACTTAGCACCACTTTGATGCTGTAAATCTCGTCTGCCAAAGAACAAGCCGTAGCATTTTTATCGTAGTAATACACCGTAAGTCCCGCCGGATGTTCTGATGGTCCGTTCAAATAATATACTACCGGTTGATTGACACCGCTATGCGTATCATCCTTTTGCGCACGCAAAAGCGACATATTCGGATGCGGTCGCTCCGGTGGCATATCTTGCGCGATATCGTTTCCGCTGCTGCCAACGCGATATTTCACCTGTCCGCGATGATGGTGATTTTTTGAATCAATCATCCAAAGGTGCAGTTCTAAGGTTTGTGGGGTCTGTTCAAGCGTTCCGGCTGTTTCCCACATGCATACATCGATACCCGATGCCATGCGCACGTCCTCTTCAATCAAGTCCAACGCTTGCTCAAATTGCTCTCGTATCACCTGTTCGCCCAAACCGGCACGTGCTGTACGCAGGGTAAAATTACTAATATTCCCTACTGCCACTAGTACAATTGCTGCAATTGCCAGCGCACACAACAACTCGATTAAGGTAAAGCCCCCTCGCTTTCTCATAACGGCCCCTTCCTGAGCAAAAATTCGTGCTGCTCACCATTGCCTTCATGCCACACCTCAAGCACATAATGCTCGCCTTCTATGAGGGTACGATAGCGCCACGGCCCTGCCAGCCGTCCGCTTGCTTCTTCCGGTGGTGCTGCTTCAAGTGTGACGATAAGCGCTTCGGTCTTTTTTACCAGCAATGCATCTTCGCCTTGGCGCATAGAAAAAAGCGGCACATTACCGCTTACACGCACCAATGCCACCAAACAAACGGCAATGATTGCCAAGCATATGACCATTTCCATCAATGTCATAGCACATCGTTTTTTAGCCATTTCCTCGCCCCACTCGTATTCTGCCCAAATTGTTCACCACAATGGTGCGTTTTTCTTTTCCAGCACTAACGGTTAACGTACATTTTTCAAAGGCTGTACCTCGCGCTTGAAATACCACCAATCCGTAGCGCGCATTGCTCGACATCGACACCCGCTCACTAACAAAGGTGCGATTTTCAGCCTTGCTTTCATCATTTTCAACCACCGTCATCGTATAGCCATTTGCCCCGTTACACCGAAAAACAGTCGCTACACCGGTGCGCCGTGCCTCGCTGCGGAGCCACAACAAATCCTGCTCCACAATTCGCGTTTGTTCTTCCACCAGCACCCGATCGTAAATGCCACCCAAGCGTGGCACTGTTACCACCAACACCAAGCTGATAATACCCAGCACGATTACAAGCTCAATCAAGGTAAAGGCGTGTCGATATCTTTTCTGCCCTGTAATCGCCCTTTTCATAACACGCCGCTCCCTTCATTAAACGTGCACACACGCGTCCTTCACCGGCTGAAATTTCATAGTAATAACCATCTACCGGACTTTTAACAATTGCTTTTAGCAAACCCATCTCGACCAATGCCTCTTGGCTTTCGACCGTTTCTTTGGGATGACGCTGCAAAAATTGCTCGCCGGACGCCACCAATACTGACAAATCGGCTTCAATGCGAGTTTCCTTGGCATCCTCCAAGGAAGCACCCAGCTTTAGCGTTAAAAGGGCGAGCATGATACCAATAATTCCCAATACCACCAAAAGCTCCAGAATGGTGAAGCCTCTTTTTCCCCTCATTGCTTCCTCCTATTGGCCCAATATCAGACGGTAAGCATCCATCACCGGTAAGAATAAACCCAATGCCATGATGAGCACCAATATCCCTAATAGCGCAACCGCAAGTGGTTCCACAAAACGAATCATCAGCGCCAATTCATCAAACAAAGTGCGCTCATAATAGTCCGCCGAATTTAAGAGCGCTTCCGGCATGCGCCCATAACGCTCGCCGTTTAATAGCATTTGCTTGGCCAAATCCGGCACAAAAACCGATTCGCTAATTGCTAACGATAAGCTTCCGCCCTGCACCAACCATGTCTTTACTTGATTGATATCTCTTGCAAACAGTGAACGTGCAAAATAGCTTTCTACTGCGCTTATAGCCTCATCGGCAGGCACTCCTGACGATAACATTTGCCCCAAAAACCGTGCAAATGGGACATACACCTTTAGCACACAGACTTTTTTCAAAAGTGGTACGCTCAATGCCATTTCTCTTAGAAGGTTATGGGTTTCACTACTATTTTCTTTAGAAAAACGCGCAACAAGCATCCACACCACTACAACAAGAAGCACCAAGAGCATTACGCCACCATAAGCCGCAAAGAAATCATGGATCACCAAAAAAGCACGCATGACCCCAGTCCCTTCTGCGGTTGTTCCGATAAACTGTCGCGCCATTAAAGGCATGACCACCATCGTTAAAAAGAGCCCCACCAAAACAATCGCGCCCAATACCACCAACGGGTACAGCAATTGCTGCTGAAATTGTTTTTTCATCTGCGTTTCTTGTTCCAAATGCGCCGCCACATCTTCCAATATTTGAACAAGTCGCCCCTGCTTCTCGCCGATGGCAATCCAATCACCAATCATCTGCGGAAGCGCCTTTTCACATTTCACACAATCGGAAAGTGACCGCCCTGCCATAATACCTTCTTTGAAACGGCCAAGCAGCGCACGCATGCGCTCATTTGTTTGCTCCTTTTCCATATAATACAAGGCATCCATGAGGCTCACCCCACTTTTAAGTGCCATGGCCAATTGTCCAAAAAAGAGTGCCAAACCACGCAATGGCAGCTTTCCACCAACATTTATCTGTGAGAAGGGCAACGACCACACACCAATCGGCACAATATCCCGTGCTGCCAATATTTCAAAGCATTGGACACGATTTTGCGCCTTTAGCTGCTCCAACCGCCGTTTTCCCTTAGCATCAATAAAATAACTCAGATACGTTTTCATAAGTGCTCCTCGCCGTCAGATAATGCCACCCCTTTTTCCCTTGCCACGATAGACAGTTCACGAAAGCCTGCTGCACGTGCATGTTGACGCAAGGTGACGCTATTTGTGCCAAGCTCAATTTGAGCACGTTCTGCTTCTGTCGGAATCCACAGCTCCTGCACACCCATTCTGCCAATGGTACCGTTTCCCATGCAATGCCTGCAACAAGCACCCTTGGCATCGATTCCTCGTCCACCGCAATAGTCACAAGTCCGTGCCACAAGTCGTTGATTCACAACCCCTAATAACACCGCACTCAGCATTAAATCGCTCAATCCCAAATCTCGCAAGCGATTGACCGCTTGATGAGCGTTTGCCGCATGAAGTGTTGCCACCACCAAATGCCCACTCAATGCTGCACGAGCGGCAATATCAACGGTTTCGGCATCACGCAATTCACCCACTGCAAGCACATCCGGGTCACTACGGAGCATCCCTCGCAAGCCTTGCGCAAAGGAATAGCCCCCACGCACATTCACTTGGCTTTGCTGCACACCGCTTATCATCGCTTCCACCGGATCTTCAATGGTATAGACAAGCGCACCTTCTTTGGCAAGCATTCCCAAACATGCATAGAGGGTAGTGGTCTTCCCACTATTGGTTGGACCGGTTATTAAAAGCAAGCCCTGTCTTGTTTTTAGTAGCTCAACAAGTGCCTTCTTTTGCAGCGCATCAAATCCCAGCTTTTCAAGGTTTGCATGCTGATTTTGCTCCGGCAAAAGTCGTATCACTATTTTTTCACCGCCAAGAAGCGGCAATGTTCCTAAACGCAAATGCACTGTCTCGCCATCCAACACCATTGCGATATGTCCATCTTGTGGCAAACGATGCTCTGCAATATCCATTTCTCCCATTAATTTCAGCTTGTTCAATAACGGTTCCGCTGAGCAATTCGTTAATGCCACATAGGGTTGACGTTCACCGTGAATACGAAAATCTATATGGAAAGCCCCTTCTAAATTGTATAAATGTATATCCGTTGCCTCGCTTTTAATCGCGTCATCAATAAGCATGCCAATCATGCCATCAATATGCGCCGTACCTTGCTTGACCATTTCATGCACATCATAGGCACGCTGCCCGGCTTGGCCGATTTGCGTTTGCGGCAAACAGCCTTGTACAAGCGTCGCATGCACCGTTGTATCATCGGTAATATACAGCGGTACATCACCATACTGCGCATGGAAAGCAGCTTTTTCTGCCACACTCGCCGGACGCACACATACATAGTATAGCCCTCGCACATGATAATAAAGTGCCCAGGTTTCATAAGCTGAAAGGGTCGCAACCGTCAAATAAGCATCACGCTTTAAAGCATGGTAAGGCAAACCAAAATACTTCTCTATAGCCGGATGCGATGCCGCTATCCCGTGTTCTTCAAGCCATTGTGCCAGCGTATGTGCCCCATCAAAGTCAATGGCATCCTCGCACACTCCGGCATTTTTTAATGCTTCTAATAATCCTTTGCTTAATAAACCCATGCCGTCCCCTCCTATTTATTTCTTTTGTCTTATTATAGCTACCAAGACTTAGTAGAGGCAATATCAAACCAATTATATGAAAGAATCTTTTGAAAAAGAAGCATGTGCCTATCCTTATCAACAAGTATTCGATGGCATACCTATACAAAAAAACGCACCTGCTTTGCATGACATGTAGCGACCCCAAAAAGTTAGACCTTAGGCAGTATTTTCAAGCCTATATTGAACCGGATGTATGAATTGTATCGTCTGCTTTTGCGTGTAAAGGAAGTGACCTGTAATCCGAGTTTTTGAACAAGGCGTTGTACCTTTTTCTTATTAATAATGTAGCCTCTATTACGTAGTTCTCCGCAAATTGAACGGTAACCATAGTTTGGATTGCTCTTACGAATGTCTAATATTATATCTTCAATTTCTTGATCCGGATTAGTACGATTAAATCTCTTTTGCCAATACATGTATGTTGCTTTAGGAAACTCCAACACTGCGAGAATATCTTTTAATTTGAATGGTCCTCGGAGACTGTGGATGATTCTCGCTTTTCCTTCAGAAGTGCTTCCTCCGCTAAACGCAGTCTCCTCAATTCTTTTATATATGCGGCTGTTTCAGTATCTAGCTTTTCAGATTTAACAGCTTTTTTCTTCTTATCATTTTTCACTGTACTCCGACGTCCCTTCTTATGAGGTCTTAACGCATCAGGTCCTACAGCACGAAAATCATTGACCCATCTCACCAGCAGTGAAAGGTCGTTCAATTGAAGTGTGTTAGCTAATTCCTGATAGGATACCTCACTTGATAGGTACAATTCTACCGCATGAAGCTTAAATTCAAAAGAATATACTTTCTTTTGACGAGAGCGTTTCAATCCCTCGGCACCTAAAGTGTTGTAGGCATTTACCCACTTTCGAATGATAGAATCTTGTGGGATTCTGTATTTCTGAGCCAAATAGCGATACCCACCATTTCCGTTAAGATAATCATTAACAACCTGCATTTTAAATTCAAAACTGTATTTAGCCATGAAAAAACTGACCCCCAATCGTTAGATTTTTAGGTCTAACAATTGGGGGTCAGTTCAGAGTGCAGTACAAGGCAGCGCTCAGCGTGAACCACGAACTGATCATGCTCTACTACCATATCGGTACGGTCATAAACTTGGGGCAGCAAGTTTATTGAAAATCTTGCCGCAGATATTCGCCTTGCCTTTCCGAATGCCAAGGGCTATTCCGTACGGAACTTAAAATATATGGCAAAGTTTGCAGAGACCTACCCTGACGAAGAATTTGTGCAGATGGTGTCTGCACAAATTCCGTGGTCGCACAATACGGCTATTTTAGATAAGGCCAAAGACGCCGAACAACGGGTTTGGTACATCAAAAAGACTGCCGAAAATGGCTGGTCGCACAATGTCCTCATTCATCAAATCGAAAGTGGCTTGTATGAGCGCCAGGCACTTGCGGGAAAGATTTCAAATTTTGAAACTCGTCTTGCCTCACCGCAAAGTGAACTGGCAGTACAGACCATGAAAGACCCGTATATCTTCGATTTCATTCCATTCAGCGAAGATATGGTCGAGCGTGATATAGAAAACGCCTTGGTCAAGGATGTTACTAAGTTGCTACTGAAACTTGGCACCGGCTTTGCTTTCCTCGGTAATCAGTATCATCTCAATGTAGGCGGCGATGACTTTTATATCGACCTCCTGTTCTACAACCTCAACCTGCGCTGCTATGTGGTGATCGAGCTGAAAACCGGTGAATTTAAGCCGGAGTATGCTGGTCAGCTCAATTTCTATCTGTCTGCGGTGGATGGCATCATCAAGCACCCGGAGGACAATCCCTCTATCGGACTGTTGCTCTGTAAGAGCAAGAACGACCTTGTTGCCGGAAAGATATGTCTAAGCCCATCGGCGTCAGTGAGTACAAAATCACCAGTAGTCTGCCGGAAGCATTGAGCAAGCAGTTACCCTCCGTTGAGGACATTCAAAAGCGGATCAAGAAGTGACTGCTACGGCAGCGGAGGACGATATGAACGACTACATTCTTAACACCGTCGATTATAACTATACGACCTTGAACCATGAAGGCTTCGGCGGCGTATGCAAATATATTGCCACACCGAAAAAGAATGGACTTTCAAGGCTTCTTGTCAAGCACGAAAACATACAGTCAGCCTGCAATACCTTCATGTGCAGTCGGCTTGCCGAACTGTGCTATGTCTATACGCCAAAGGCCTATCTCATGAGCACAAGCAATGAAACCCGCAGATTGTTTCCTATGCACCCGTTTATTGTTGGAACTGAATGGGTAGAGGATTTTTCTGCGGTCGATTATGGCAGCATAAAAGAATCCCCGGTGCTGCGTCAGCAGTATTTGGATAGCATGGCTCTGTATGCAATGTTCTGCCGGATCGCAGACACGCCGCAGTTTGCATACTCACCTACCAAGGGCGTATTCGCCTACGATTGGGACGAAGCGTTTGATGTAACGGATTTCGTCATTAAGCTTTGCCTATATAACACCGATGCCGGGACAGAACAACTGCGGAGAATGCTCCGGCACTTCTCGCAGCATCCATTCGAGAGCGATGCCGAGCTGTGCTTGCAAAGTGTAGCAGCTCACTTGAATATGGATGCCGACGATCTGCGACCGAGTTATATGCAGGCAATGGAACGCTTTTGCAAAGTGACGGAGGCACAAGTAGCAGAGCTGACCGATGTGCTTTCCGACATCTATCCGACACCGCTGATTGTCTATTATGAGGAGTATATCAAGCTATTACAGCATAAAATAACTACATACACCAATAAATATGAATAATTTCGATTTAGATTGCCAACTATAAGCAATTCTGTCACCTTGTTTGGATAGGCTTCTATATATTCCTATAATTCAATATATTCATTGACCTTGTCAACGAGTAACCCCTCCCAGTAATTATAATCCGGATAGTTCCTCGGAAACAAGCCATCTATATCCGGCTTGGGCAAATCACACCTGTGCCTTATCACATAGTCTATGGCATAGGCATATTCGCTGACAAAGGCCTGCTCCCACATGCACGCTATCATCGGGCATACCAAATCCGCTATCTGCCAAACCATTTTATGAATCCGTTCTGCTTCGGTTGCCGAACCCCCGTATGTCTGTTCTCTTTCGTAAACTTCCTGAGAAAATTCCGCGCAACTCTCAAAAATGGCTTTTTTGTATTTTTCAGCAGGCAGTTTTTTATACGCTCCGTCACTGCCTTTATAAACCAAGCACGATATTCTTTCCAGATAACTAGCGGTCACAAGTACCTGAATCATATAATCGTTGCTGTCAACATCATATGTAAAACATCTCAACAATGAAAAAATTGCGGCAGTGCCGCTTTTCGATACTTCATTTTTAAGTGCCTGATATAAGATCGGTACCTGCCCATAATGTAAGTCGGTATATTTCGTTCTCATTTCTGCGCCTCCTTTATGTTGTATAACACTGCGCCAGTATCCGCCTTGAAGCATTCGTTGTTTGCAAGCATTTCATCAAAAGACACAGGCTCAAAACCGTTAATATCTGCACCTGCATTCAGTAGGCGCGGATTGTTTTTGATAACCAGCCAGTATGGCTGGTTTGTGTTATTGTGGATGTGTCCGTGAATCATATAACTTTTCAGTTCATGCTTCCAACACATCAACGGGTAATGACAAAGTACGAACTTGTGTTTGCCGTCAGAAATCTCTGCGAGATGGTCAACCGAAAGAAAATAGCGTGAAGCGTCCAGCCTCTTTAGCCATCCGCCGTCATGGTTTCCGACAACGAGCCTTTTCTTGCCATTCAGTTGCTTTAGGACGTTGTCGGAATCTTTATGCTTATAAAACAGGTCGCCAACAACATATACGGTATCATTGCGAGATACCTTTTCGTTCCACCGTTCCATCATATAGCCGTCCATTTCTTCGACGCATTTGAAAGACCGGCGGCATAAATCAATAATCGCACTGTGCCCGAAGTGCGCGTCCGCGATAAAGAAAAACATGATTTCCGCTCTGTTCCTTTCATTTGGTCTTATTCCAATACCTGTCAATTTCCCGCCGCATATTCTCGAGTCCGACAGGGTTCATGGTATGCAGCCTGACAGGATAATAGGTTTTTCTTTCGGCGAGCCAGTCGATCAGTTTGATTCCGTCTCCGCCATCGGAAGCATACGCGCCCAAATCATGATCGCAGTCAATCTCATCAATAACGATGAATTCCTTTTCACACTCTATTATCTTTTCCTTTGCTTCATTCACACTGTGACAGTGACAGTATCCTTCCGGCGCTTCTCTGACATCATCCAGCCATAATTTTATGTGATCCGGTTTGGATAAGCCCGCCAGAATCATGCCGGACTTCATATAATCGAGCGGAATGCTGTTCTCTGCATAGCCGGCAGTGATGATCTGATGATAAGCGCGGGCGAAAAGTACCAGATCTATTTCATCCTTCAGAAAATTACTGAGTGCAATCAGCGTTCTTTTTGAACTGGTCAACTCCCTATCATAGAATTCAAGATTCATATAGTTCGACATTCACTCTCCGTAAATTCTGCCGTCCTCATTCAGAAAGAATCCTCCGGCACACATATCGGAAGAATCGCCGTTTTTTCTTAGGTTCTCTTTTACCCTGTCATTTTCGATACCGTCAAGGCAAACCCCTGTTGTCACAAACGGGCCGGCGCAGATGCCCTCCGGTTGCGCCGGGTCCCATACAATATCACCTTTCTGAAACGGTGTTGGAAATTCAAACCACAGGCCGTCAAAAACGCCCCTAAACAAGTTGCTTTCCTTATCACTGTCGATATGTCCGGGATCAAGATGCAGAAATTTAAAGGATGGGGTGAGATACGCAATTTGCTGCGAGTTCAATCTGTCTATCTGCATTTTGGTGCATTGAATGGAGATAACATCATCTTCGGAATCCATAACGGTTTCAGGCAAAGCACCGAAGCGGGAAAATACCGTTTTCCAGTCGTATTCCGTTCCGTCCTTGTAAATATAGTTGAACTTGTAGACAAACGGCTTGTCCTCGTTAAATGTGCCGGCACGTTTCTTTCCGCAGAACTCGTTCCTGTACTTATCTTCAAGCTCCATATACTGTCTCAGAAACGCATGAAGGCTGTCCTGCGCAACGGTATTCAGACGTTTCTCTATTGGGCAATCCGGCATGGTTGCAATCAGCTCATTCCACGCTTTATGTTTCTCGTCAATCGCCGCATCACGGCACTGATAAATCAGCCATGCAGCCTCAAGGGAATTAAACTCATAACCGATGTCCCTGAGGTGTTCTCTGATATCCTTAGAATTGACAAATCTGAATATATCCATCTGTTTCACTCCACATATATTTCTTCCATAGTATCAAGGCAAATGCATCCGAGAGGATTGCCAAATACAGCTCTGCAGTCTATCGCAATATGATTGTTTCCTTTCCAGATTCGTCCTGTATATTCCGGATCAATGAACCCGGTGGGCGTATGGCCTGTCACAATGATCGTATCTTCAAAATACATCTTTTCATACTCCGGCTCTCCCATAATAAAATCCGAGTTTTTCCAGTTAGGAATGTCCAGCGTTTTGGCCTTTCCCGGAACCGTGTGCGCAAGAAAAAACTTCTGGCCTCCTACTGTTAGCTTTTTATATACCAGAAGCGAACAAAGGTAGCCCAGAACCGCATGCTGTTTGCTCTCGTCCAAGCTCAGGAACTCCTCGTATGTCGTGCTTCCGCCGTCGGAAAGCCACAGTCTGAATGCTTCTTCAAGTCCGTCCGCAAAACAGCCATCGTTGGGAAGCGCAAAGTTCCTGAGCAGAATCTGCGCACAATGATCGTGATTGCCCCGACAGGAAAACACATTTTTTCTGTCGATGAGATCCAATAAAATCTTCATTCCCCCGCTGCCTCGATCCACGATATCTCCGAGGATATACAAGGAATCGTCGGAGGTCATATGCAAGCGTTCCAGAAGCTTCATATACTTGTCATAGCATCCGCGCAGGTCCGATACCGCATATATCACACGCATTCTCTCCTTTGTCGTTCTGCTTTGCTATGATCATACCGCAATATATGCACCAAATACAGTACGCACCGAGGATTAGAATAAAGGTGATGAAAGTCTGCATTCGATGATGCCAAGCGGCTTTGGATTATGGCATAATATACAAAACAATTAGGAAAGGATAGAGACACATGGACGAATTAAAGAAAACAAAAGAACTGGTCGAGAAATATCTAAAGAAAAAATATCCCGACGCGCAATTTACAGATGAAGATTTTGAATTTCTGGCGAGGTTTTCTGTGAAAAAGGAACCGAAAGAAAGCGAAATACTGAAAGAACTCGGCCTTATCAGCGGCAAGGGCACGGTACAAGGCTACTATGCCGACCATGAATCTGTTAAAAATGCAAAGGATTGTATCCAAGCAATCTACGAGCGTTTTAACACCAAAAGAAATAGCCAAAAGGAAAAGGAACACCCCGTAGATGTTTTTGGTGATGACTTTGAAGCTTTCTTTGCCTGGTGGTGCGATAAAACGCCTGAAGACGGAATAAGGCGTTGCTGCTATTGCGAAGTTGATGAAAAAGCATTAAAGGATGCTTTTGATCTCAAGATCATTTTCTCTAAAAAGCGATCTTTCAGCGGAGAATTGCAAATTGAGCGAAAAGATCCCAACGGAGATTACAGCGCCGACAACTGTGAGTTTGCCTGCGTGATTTGCAACAATGCCAAAAGCGATATGATCTCGGAGGGGGACTTCAGAGACTTCTTTGTTCCGGGGATTAAAGAATACTGGGCGTATATCGAAGAAAAGATAAAACCGAAAAATTCTTGATATTCTTTTCTCACAGAAAAAGAGGAGGTCATTTCCATGGTTTACTTATCGAAGTCAAAGTACTGCGAACTCTGGCAATGCCCCAAAATTGCATGGATGAAAAAATACAAGCCGAAAGAGCTGACACTTGACAAGAGCGTTCTTTCACGCATGGAAGCCGGCAACGAGGTCGGCGATCTGGCAATGGGGCTTTTCGGCGACTATGTCGAAGTGACGGCATATAAAAACGATAAGCTCGATCTTTCCAAAATGATTGAAACCACCAAAGCAGAAATGCAAAAAGGCACGCCGGTCTGTAGTGACCCCAAAAAGTTAGACCTTAAAGAGAAGCAGAAACATTCTTGCTTCTCTTTTTTATGCAGTATTTTCAAGCCTATATTGAACCGGACTTTTCCAATTCAATTTAGACTTAATTCGCTCATTGTTGTAGTAATAGATGTATGCTTCTATTGCTGCTTTTAATGATTCATAGCTATAGAATACATGCCCGTAATATATCCTTGTTTTAGTATTCCAAAGAAGTTCTCCATTATTGAGTTGTCGTAGCAATTTCCTTTTCTAGACATGCTCTGAAATACGTGTTCTTCTTTTAATCTGCGAGAGTAAGCTTTCATTTGATATGCCCAACCTTGGTCTGAATGAAAGGTTCTTCTGTATTTGCAATCTGACGTTTTACGCAGAGCTTCTTCTAATGCTGTCATTACTGATTTACCGTTTGGCTGTTTTGAAATACTAAAGCTTACCACTTCTGAATTGTACATATCTAAATATGGATCGAGATAGAGTTTTTTAACAGTTAATCTTCCTTGCGAATCTACTTCGTAATATTTAAATTCTGTGGTATCTGTTGCTAGCTTTTGATGTGGTACCGGCGTATGAAATCTCCTGTTGATTCTATTTGGTGCAATTTTTCCAACTTTACCTTTGTATGAATTGTATCGTCTGCTTTTGCGTGTAAAGGAAGTGACCTGTAATCCGAG
>ERZ1034901.84-NODE-84-length-72662-cov-20.415125_pt1 | contig 72662 bp, 69 predicted proteins | sample MGYA00520628_ERZ1034901 | MGnify/ENA primary metagenome ERZ1034901 (study PRJEB33766, sample SAMN09781783) | gut metagenome | biome: gut microbiome | host: Homo sapiens | place: Madagascar | study: EMG produced TPA metagenomics assembly of the PRJNA485056 data set...
AGGTCGGCATATAGATTGAGATCAGCGGATTTTCTTTCATAGGTTGTTCTCCCGGCTTATGAGCTGGTTTGCTTGCCGGATGCGGCGTGAACGCCTTATCCGGCCTACGGGGCGATGCGAATGCAGGTGTCGTTATTTCGCGTCCGACTTATATTCGTATTCGTAATAGCCATAATCCTGATACGCGCTGGCGCGGCGGAAGATGGAGTTCAGAATCACCCCTTTCACCGGAATACCGTTTTGCTCAAAGCGGCTCAGACTGGTTTCCACTTCTTTTAAGGTGTTGACTGCATAACGCGCTACCATCAACGTGGTTCCGGCGTGACGACCAACAATCGCTGCATCGGTTACCGCCAGAATCGGCGGCGTATCAATCAACACCAGGTCGTAGTTTTTACTCGCCCAGCTCACCAGTTCGGCAAAGCGTTCGCTCATCAACAGTTCAGAAGGATTTGGCGGTACCTGACCGCGCGGGATCAGGTCAAATTTGGCAATAGAGGTCGGTTTAGCAGCGGTAGTAATATCGCCCTGACCAATCAGAATTTCCGACAGGCCATTGACGTTATTGGTGCCCAACAGCTCGTGGGTGTAGCCTTTGCGCATATCGCAGTCGATCAACAACACCCGTTTATTGGTCTGGCTGATCACCGCCGCCAGGTTGGCGCAGACAAAGGTTTTACCGATTGACGGGCTAACCCCGGTCATCATCAACACATTGTTCTGCGCCTGCATCATCGCAAAGTGCAGACTGGTACGCAGACTGCGGATGGCTTCAATCGCCAGATCGGTTGGATTCCCCACCGCCAGTAGCTGGCTCTGTTTATAGCGTTTAACCCCTTTGATGGTTTTGACGCTATCGCGCGCTTTCTGCCATTCCGACAGCGGGATGCTGGCATAGACGCTAATACCGTGTTCTTCCAGCACTTGTGGACTTTCGATGCCGCGATTAAACAGCGAGCGCAGCAGCACACCAACAATGGAGAGCATCAGGCCAAGAATAATCGCACCGAGAATAATCAGCCCTTTCTTCGGTTTCAGCACGCCAGGCTGGGTGATTGCTGGGTCAACAATGCGCACATCGCCAACGGTGCTGGCTTCGGTGATTTTCAGCTCCTGCTCTTTATTCAGCAGTTGCATATAGACCTGCTGACCAGACTCGACATCACGCGTCAGGCGTACAATCTCCTGCTGAGTTTTCGGCATCGCCGTTACGCGACCGTTAAGTTTGGCTTTTTCGTCTTCCAGCGCCTGACGTTTCTCCAGCAAAGTACGGTACGCCGGGTGAACTTTGGTGAACAGCTTAGAAATTTCCGCCTCTTTAAAGGTTAGTTCGTTCAACTGCGCGTCGATGTTCACCATCGAATCGAGCACCGCTTTCGCTTCCAGCGGCAGATCCACAGAATCTTTATCCTGACGGAAGGCATTCAGTTTGTTTTCGGCGACATCAAGGCGGCTGCGCACTTCCGGCAATTGTTGCGCGAGGAAAGCGAGGCTTTTCGACGCTTCCGCCGATTTGCGCTCAATATTTTGTTCCTGATAGTTACGGGCGATGCTGTTAAGAATGTCGCGGATCTGTTCGCGATCTTCACCGGTATAAGTCAGGCTCAAAACGCCTGCGTCTTTGCCGTTTTCCGTTACCGTCAGGCTGTTTTGCAGTTGATTGATCATCCCCAGCGTGGAGTATTTGGTGACGGTAAACTCACTGCCCGGGCTGGCGTGAATGGCCTCAACCATCAGCGTGACGCCTTCTTTTTTCAGCATCTGACCTGCTTGTCCACGGGCGCTAAAACCACTGTCGCTACTCAGCGTGTAGTTTTTGTTGTCCAGCACATTAAGCGTAAACACCTGATCCGCCATCTCTTTCGGGCGGTTAAAGGTGGTCACTTTCACCGTCTCGTTCTGGCGTCCCATCAGGCGATCCCAGCCCGCGCCGAAAATCGGGAAGGTGTTTTTGCTCACCGCGATATCGAGGTCAAGATCGTCTACCGTTTTACCGAGTACCAGACGCGAACGAATCAACTGGATCTCAGCGTCCGAGGCTGGCGGTTTGTTGGCTAACGCCGAACCAATGTCCTGCACCAGCGAATTGCCGCCGCTTTGTTCGATTTGTACCAGCGCGTCGGCGCTATAAATCGGCGTGGCGAAGAAGGTGTAAATCACAGCACAGAGGGCGAACACGGCGGTGATACCAATCACCCACCAGCGCGCTTCAATGACGGTGCCGACCAGGCGACCGATATCGATTTCATCACTGCCCGTTACCGGAGCGGCATGTTGTTTTACTTTTTCTGTCATTCTTATACCTGCTCTGCGTTCAATGCCTGCGCCCACTGGCGGGCAGACCGTTCAAGTAATGTGTACACCGCTGCAAACGTTTCCCGACTTTTGCGATACGGATCGGGGATTTCACATTCGTTATCCCAGTGACCAAACAGCATCACTTTGCCGCGCATCTCCGGCGCCATCTCGCATAAGCGTTCGATATGACGCTTTTCCATGGTCAAAATCAGGTCGTAGTTGCGACACAGGCGGCGGCTGATTTGCCGCGCACAGTGACCTTCCAGAGACAGTTGATGCTCGGCGGCGACGCTGATGGCGGTAGGATCAGCGCCCTTACCGACCAGCGCGCCGAGTCCAGCGGACTCTACTTTTAGCTCCGGGTGATAACGTTGCAGTAAGCGTTCCGCCGTCGGGGAACGGCAAATATTGCCGACACAGACAACTAAGATGTTGTTAAACATGACGATTACCAGTTATGAATGTCGCTGGCTGTATCCGTCATGTAACGGACACCGCTAATAGTTGGCAGCAACTGATTGATCAGACGGTTCCAGCGGGAAACCGGGGCGGTGGTGACATACACCACGTCATAAGGTTGCAGGCGGAATTCTGTCGCCATCACCAGCGACGTCGCATCGGACATATCCAGCTGGTAGATATTGGCAATCTTGCCGTTACGCCCGCCCTCGCCTTTCAGCGGACGAATGACAAAGATGCCGCTGGCGTTGGAGGTGGTCATGTCGATACCTTCGGCATTGCCTAACGCTTCAGTCAGGGTCATGCCGCTAAAGTCCATTTTCAGGGTGCTCTGTTTCTTCACTTCACCCATCACAAATACTTTCAGATCATCATTACGCGGCACGTAGAGAATATCGCCGGGATAAAGCAGTCGGTTCTGATTGAGGTCGCCGTTTTGCATCAGCGCCTGCAAAGAAATGCGTTCTTCACGACCATTGTGTGTTAGCACCACGTTGCGCCAGTCAGCGGTGTCGGTCAGGCCACCTGCGGCGTTGATGGCATCGAGAATGGTCAGTGGCACGTTGGTGATCGCCTGTTGACCGGATTTATTCACCTGACCGGAGATATAGGCCTTTTGCGAGCGGAAGGCGGCGATATTAACGTCCACCTGCGGGTCAGCGATGTACGTCGCTAAGCGCCCGGTAATATCACTGCGGATTTCAGCGAGCGTTTTCCCCACGACGTGAACCTTGCCGATATACGGGTAGAACATAGTGCCGTCAGGCTGTACCCAGTTGCCGGTGTCGCTGGAGCTGCGGTACTGACCGGCTGGCGTGGTGAGTTCCGGGTGATCCCAGACGGTGACATTAAGAACGTCGCCCGGCCCGACGCGATACTGGTAATTAGCAATCTCGCTTTCCAGCGTCATATTGGGGCGCGCCACGTTCGGGCGTGGGCGTAATTGATCAATCAGGCGCGGGGTCAGCGGATAAACATTCACCATTTTGTCGAGGTCGAAATCAGCGTCCTGCTGTTTGATGACGTCTTTACCCAGCGTAGACATATTACTGCCCGGAAGTACTGTGCAACCGCTTATCAAGGTTACTGACACCAATAATGGCATCAATTTCATTTTGGATTTCATCATTGTTTATTTATCACTTTGGCAGAGTAATTATCCTGTGCATTATTTATCGACATGCACATTTACCTTGCAGCTAATTGAATAAGAATTTAACTGGCATCAGTCCTAAAAAAATTGATTTCATCCGCAGGCTATTGACAGAATAATTCAGACTGGTCTTTCAGGCATCCAGACACGCTACCGCCCCTGGCTTTTTAGCTACCAATACACTGATTTAGTTTGGTTTTTAAAACCCTCTCAGCATACAGTCGTTTATGAGAAAGGGTTATTCAAGAAATTAACTTCCGAATATAAGGTAGCATTATGGTAATTGAATATTGGCTCTCCAATAATGCAGGAGGAAGTGTTACAGCTAACGGAATAGCAGGCAAGGTAACAATTCGACAATGGGCTATTTTTAAGAATTATAGTAAGTGTAATTTGTGGTGTTTTTTAGGAGTTTCTTTAGGTTGACAATATTTAATATAGCATCTCTATATGCGATATTTCTTAAATAATATTTTATTATTACCCCTTTTAATTCAGGGATAATGCAATGTTATAGTTCTCAAATAAAGTCAGATAAATAGTGCTGCAACATTGCATTTTTGCCCTGAATTATCCATGATCGAATTGTGACATTTGTCATACAACGAATAGGTTTTGTACTTACTATGGAATGGATTGCCGATCCGTCTATCTGGGCCGGGTTAATCACGCTGATTGTGCTCGAACTGGTCCTCGGCATTGATAACCTGGTCTTTATTGCCATCCTCGCCGAAAAACTACCGCCGAAGCAGCGCGACCGCGCACGGGTTACCGGGCTGCTGCTGGCAATGTTAATGCGCCTGTTACTGCTGGCGTCAATCTCCTGGCTGGTCACCCTGACTCAACCACTGTTCAGCTTCCGCTCATTTACCTTTAGCGCCCGCGACTTAATCATGCTGTTTGGTGGTTTCTTCCTGCTGTTCAAAGCCACGATGGAGCTGAACGAGCGACTGGAAGGGAAAGACAGCAATAACCCCACGCAACGCAAAGGTGCGAAGTTCTGGGGTGTGGTGACGCAAATTGTGGTGCTGGACGCCATCTTCTCACTCGACTCAGTGATTACCGCCGTCGGGATGGTCGACCATTTGCTGGTCATGATGGCTGCCGTCGTTATCGCTATCAGCCTGATGCTGATGGCAAGTAAACCGTTAACGCAATTTGTTAACAGTCACCCGACGATCGTTATTCTCTGCTTAAGTTTCCTGTTGATGATTGGCTTTAGCCTGGTGGCGGAAGGTTTCGGCTTCGTCATTCCGAAAGGCTATCTGTACGCTGCGATTGGTTTCTCGGTGATGATCGAGGCGCTCAATCAGTTAGCCATCTTTAACCGGCGACGTTTTCTTTCCGCTAACCAGACCCTGCGCCAGCGCACCACCGAAGCGGTAATGCGCCTGTTAAGCGGGCAAAAAGAAGATGCGGAACTGGACGCCGAAACCGCATCAATGCTGGTGGATCATGATAATCAGCAAATCTTTAATCCGCAGGAGCGGCGGATGATCGAGCGGGTGCTTAATCTTAACCAGCGTACCGTCAGCAGCATCATGACCTCGCGCCACGATATCGAGCATATCGATCTCAACGCGCCGGAAGACGAGATCCGCCAGTTGCTGGAGCGAAATCAACATACGCGTCTGGTCGTTACCGATGGCGATGACGCGGAAGATTTGCTTGGTGTTGTTCACGTTATCGATCTGCTACAACAGTCGCTGCGCGGCGAACCGCTCAATCTGCGGGTGTTGATTCGCCAGCCGCTGGTTTTCCCGGAAACCTTGCCGCTGTTACCTGCCCTGGAGCAGTTCCGCAACGCCCGCACGCACTTTGCTTTTGTGGTGGATGAGTTTGGCTCGGTGGAAGGGATTGTGACATTAAGTGACGTCACCGAAACCATTGCTGGTAACTTACCGAACGAAGTGGAAGAGATCGACGCCCGCCATGATATTCAGAAAAACGCCGACGGTTCCTGGACGGCGAATGGTCATATGCCACTGGAAGATCTGGTGCAATATGTGCCGCTGCCGCTGGATGAAAAACGTGAATATCACACCATCGCCGGGCTGCTGATGGAATATTTACAGCGTATTCCAAAACCTGGCGAAGAAGTTCAGGTGGGGGATTATTTGCTTAAAACGTTGCAGGTGGAAAGCCATCGCGTGCAGAAGGTGCAGATTATTCCGCTGCGTAAGGAAGATAATTTGGAGTACGAGGTGTGATGGTATGTAGGCCTGATAAAACGCGTAAAGCGTTGCATCAGGCCTACAAATTATATCATCTGGAAACTTACATCTTCTCCAGCAACTTCTTCACATCTTTGCCATTGCGGGAATCTTTATTGCGCTCAGCCCAATCGTGCAAGCGACGTTTGGCTTCATCCTGTAAGTGTTTGCGCAGTAACTGATCCACTTGCAGGCTGTAATTGAGTTGCTGCCAGTTGCCGTAAACCCGCAGCGGTACTGGCGTTTCTTTGAGGAAATCAATCAGTTTGCTTTCTCCGTTCCAGCCGCCAATGACGCGAATGTCAAACTGGGTATCGCAGGTCTGCTCTGCCAGATTCAACGTGCCTTCCCCTGTCAGTGCCAACACCGGCGATTGACCTTGCATGTCGTTTAACGTCACGAGGCCATTATGTAGCGTGAGATCGGTCGTAAAGCGGTCGAGACGAGTCACATTATCGAAGTTTTCAGCGACCTTCACATCACCGCCGTTACGTTCTACCGCTTGCTGAATCATCTGCTGGAAGTTCATCCCTTCCATGCGCGTGTCGGTCATTTCAACATGCGCTTGCCCTTGCCAGTTGTGGCGGAATGCGTCGGCATCAATATCAGCGCCAGAGAAGTCGCCAGCCAGAGACATTTTTCCGGTTAACGAAATCGGATAGTTAAATGCCTTCAGAATGGTGCCAATCTCAACGTTCTCCAGCCGTGGCTGGAAGCTTATACGTGGATTTGTTGATGTCGCGTCCAGCGTCCCCGGCAGCGATACCTGTCCACCATTGAGTTTGCCTTGCAGTTGGGTGATTTCCAGCAAACCCGATTTATTGGTCATTTGCGTAGCAACATCAGTAAAATTCATCCCGCGCCAACGCACGTTACTGGCCTGCAACAAAATATCAGCCGCAAAACCTTTCAACCCTTGATAGGCCGGCTCATCAATACGCGAGGAAATGACCGGACGCGGCAGCATTGGCTGGTTCTGCCCCTGTTGCGTGGTTCCGTTTTCACTGTTAACGGCTTCATTAAGCGGTATGAGATTATCAAGATTCAGTTGCGAAAACTGCAATCTTAACAACCATTCGGGCTTTTCAGTCAGCGTGACCTGCGCTTGTCCACTAAGCGCGCTGTCATTCGCGGTCAAATTGATTTGATTAAATGAAAGGCGTTTATGTGGCTCTTGCCACTGAGCCTGGAAGCTCCCCTGCCCCTGAATACCTTGCTGTGGCAGATCTGCGCCTTGCAGCTGCCAGCTAATTTGCTCAATGGCTGCGGTTAAATCATGCGGATAATCAGAAGCATCCACCGTGCCCTTGAGAGATAACGTGAGATCGCGCTGATCGCGGTTAACCCGCCCGGAGAACTCAAACGAACCGCGATGCTGTGGATCTTGTTCCATTTGCAGACGGATGTTGCGAATCGTCACCTGCTCGTCATCTTCATGCTGGAACACCAGCAGACTGTCCGCCACTTTCAGACTGGAGATATCAAACGACCAGCCGCGATTTTCTGACAGATCCGGCAACGTATTGTCGCGCGGCGCAACAGGGGCATCGTCACGACGAACCGCTTCCGACTGTGGCGTAAGTTGAATTACCGCGCCTTTCAGCATCACCTGCTTAACGCTCAGTTGATGACTCAATAACGGCAATAACGCCACATCAAGGCGCATATTATCGGCGCGCACCAGTGGCTGGCTCGCGCCCTGGGCGGTGAGGGACATTCGCCCGGAGAGGATACTAAGCTGCGGCCAGACGTGCCAACGCAGCGGCCCATCCAACTGCAATTGATAACCACTACGTGCAGCGACCTGCTTGACCATATAGTCGCGGAAATCATTCGGATTCACCAGCAACACTAACGCAGATAATCCGGCCACCAGCACGACCAGGATTATCATCAGGGTCGTCAGAAATCGTCTCATGGTATCCTCAATGAGCCTGAATTAGTCTTTATCGATTCGGCTGGCAACCGCGCCCTGCTGGTTGCGATATTTCGCATCTTCACGACGGTTGTATGGTCGCGCCGCCGGGCCGGAAAGCGGCTCAAAACTTAACGCGCCAATTAACATGCCCGGACGCAGCGCCAGCGGCAATTTACCGGAGTTGTAAAACTCAAGCACGATGCAGCCAGACCAGCCTGGATCGATACGGTGAGCGGTAACGTGAACCATCAACCCCAGACGCGCCAGTGAGGAGCGCCCATCCAGCCAGCCCACAAGATCGGCAGGCAGCGTGACCGACTCCAGCGTCACCGCCAGCGCCAGTTCTCCCGGATGGAGATAAAACGCCTCGCCCTCGTCGAGCACGATTTCATCGCTCATCACCCGATCGAGCGCGGCGCTCACTTCATCTTTGGGACCGCTCAGATCGATAAACGCTGCCGTGTGACCACGGAAGGTACGAAACTTATTGCCCAGGCGCACATCTACCGTCGCGCCATTAATACGCTCCACCGGCGGACGTGGGTTGATCGACAAACGGCCTTCATCAAGCCAGGCTTCAATATCTCGGTCACACAGACGCATGGCATTTTCTCCTTTCGCGCATCACTCCCTTAACGCCAATTACGTCAAGGGCATACCAGGTTATCACTGAACGGTACACAATTTATCAAGCTTATTCAAAGAACTGACTTATTTTCGCTTTCAATATATCGATCGCGATGCGGTTTTTACCGCCGCGCGGCACGATAATGTCCGCATATTGTTTGGAAGGTTCAATGAATTGCAGGAACATCGGACGCACCGTTTTTTGATATTGTGCCATTACAGAATCCATCGAACGCCCACGCTCGTTAACGTCGCGCTTGATGCGGCGCATCAGGCAGATGTCCAGTGGGGTATCAACGAAAATTGAGAAGTTAAGTTCGTCACGCAAACGCGCATCCGTCAGCAGCAAGATGCCTTCGAGAATAATGACTTTCTTCGGCTCAACCTTCACCGTTTCTTTCATACGCGTATGTTCAACGTAGCTGTAAACCGGCAGGTCGATAGCCGAGCCGCGTTTCAACGCTTGTAAATGTTCAAGCAACAGACTGTGATCCATCGCGCTCGGATGGTCATAGTTGGTCTTAACGCGTTCTTCCATCGACAGATGGCTTTGATCTTTGTAGTAACAATCTTCCGGAATAACGCCGATGTGTTCATCACCCACTTGTTCACGTAATTCACGATAAAGGGTACTGGCAATGAGACTCTTGCCGGAAGCCGATGCGCCAGCAATACCGATAATGACGCACTGATGAGACTGATCAGTCATAAATTTAGCGACCTGATTAACCTGGATGTTAGGAAGGGGGCGCCGAAGCGCCAAACGCGGCAATTATAGGGATTTCATCCGCCTGATACCAGTCGAATAGCGTTGCCGCACACTTAGAGTTAATTGTTGACGATCAATTCCCTGACGCAAATTTAATTGTTCGGTTTTAACGCAAGGTAAAAAATGTTGTGTAAAGTTGCACAAATTATCTGCCACCACGTCACTTTATGAACAATCCGCATATAAAATGTAAAACTTTTGTACTAGCATAAACACAGATACTAATACTGACGACCTGGTCATACGGATAGAGCGGTAATGAGTAAACCATCACAACGTGTTTTAATTACCCTGCCTCATCCCCTGCTTCACCTCGTCAGTTTAGGTTTAGTCTCATTCATCTTTACCCTTTTCTCGCTTGAGCTTTCACAGTTCGGTACGCAACTTGCGCCACTCTGGTTCCCCACGTCCATTATGATGGTGGCATTTTACCGCCATGCCGGACGGATGTGGCCGGGAATCGCATTGGCCTGCTCGCTGGGGAATATCGCCGCATCCGTACTGCTCTTCTCTACCAGTTCGCTGAATATGACGTGGACGGCAATCAACATTGTTGAGGCCGTCGTGGGGGCAATGCTGCTGCGGAAATTGCTGCCGTGGTATAACCCACTGCAAAATCTGGCTGACTGGCTACGTCTCGCATTTGGCAGCGCCATCGTACCGCCAGTATTGGGTGGCGTGCTGGTTATCCTGCTGGTATCAGACGACGATCCGCTTAGAGCATTTCTAATCTGGGTACTTTCCGAATCAATCGGCGCACTGGCGCTAGTACCGCTAGGATTGTTATTTAAGCCACATTACCTGCTCCGTCACCGTGATCCACGGCTGTTGTTTGAAACACTACTAACATTAGCCATCACGCTGACGTTAAGCTGGCTCTCGATGCTATATCTACCGTGGCCTTTTACTTTCATTATTGTGCTACTGATGTGGAGTGCCGTGCGCCTGCCACGGATGGAAGCCTTTTTGATCTTCCTCACTACAGTGATGATGGTGTCGCTGATGATGGCGGCCGATCCGACTTTACTTGCCACGCCGCGAACCTACTTGATGAGTCACGTACCGTGGCTACCATTTTTGCTGATCCTGCTGCCCGCCAACATCATGACCATGGTGATGTACGCCTTTCGCGCTGAACGCAAGCATATTTCAGAAAGCGAAACCCGCTTTCGTAACGCTATGGAATATTCCGCCATCGGCATGGCATTAGTGGGCACCGAGGGGCAATGGCTGCAATCCAACAAAGCGTTATGCCAGTTTCTCGGTTACAGCCAGGAAGAGTTGCGCGCCCTCACCTTCCAGCAACTTACCTGGCCGGAAGATCTCAATAAAGATCTGCAACACGTTGAGAAGCTAATTAGCGGTGAAATAAATACCTACTCGATGGAGAAACGTTATTACAACCGTAATGGCGACGTTGTCTGGGCGCTGCTTGCCGTCTCGCTGGTGCGCCACACCGATGGCACGCCGCTCTACTTTATTGCGCAGATTGAAGACATAAACGATCTTAAACGCACCGAACAGATTAACAAACGCCTGATGGAACGGATAACGCTGGCTAATGAAGCGGGTGGGATTGGCATCTGGGAGTGGGAACTGAAGCCGGATATTTTTAGTTGGGATAAGCGGATGTTCGAGCTGTATGAAATTTCGCCACATATCAAACCGAACTGGCAGGTGTGGTATGACTGCGTGCTGCCGGAAGATCGCCAACACGCCGAAAAAGTGATTCGTGATTCATTACAGGCTCGCTTGCCCTTTAAGCTGGAATTTCGCATCACCGTGAAAGACGGTATTCGTCATATCCGCGCCCTCGCCAATCGGGTGCTGAATAAAGAAGGCGAAGTCGAACGATTGCTCGGTATTAACATTGATATGACCGAAGTGAAACAGCTGAACGAGGCGCTGTTTCAGGAAAAAGAGCGCCTGCACATTACGCTGGATTCCATCGGCGAAGCCGTGGTCTGTATTGATATGGCGATGAAAATTACCTTTATGAATCCGGTTGCAGAGAAGATGAGCGGCTGGACACAAGAAGAGGCGTTGGGCGTTCCACTATTAACAGCGTTGCAAATTACATTTGGCGACAATGGGCCATTAATGGAGAACATTTACAGTGCCGACACGTCGCGTTCCGCTATTGAACAAGATGTCGTTCTCCACTGCCGCAACGGCGGAAGCTACGACGTCCATTACAGCATTACGCCGTTAAGTACGCTGGATGGCAGCAATATTGGTTCGGTACTGGTCATTCAGGATGTGACTGAGTCACGCAAAATGCTGCGCCAGCTTAGTTATAGCGCCTCCCATGATGCCCTGACGCATCTCACTAACCGTGCCAGTTTTGAAAAACAACTGCGAATACTGCTGCAAACGGTAAGCAGCACGCATCATCGACATGCACTGGTGTTTATCGATCTTGATCATTTTAAAGCGGTGAATGACAGCGCCGGGCACGCGGCGGGTGATGCTTTACTGCGTGAACTGGCGTCGTTGATGCTGAGTATGCTGCGCTCCAGCGACGTGCTGGCGCGACTCGGCGGTGATGAATTTGGTCTGTTGCTACCGGACTGTAATGTTGAAAGTGCCCGCTTTATCGCCACACGCATTATCAGTGCGATTAATGACTATCACTTTATGTGGGAAGGCCGCGTGCATCGGGTAGGTGCCAGCGCAGGGATTACCCTTATCGATGACAGCAATCATCAGGCGGCAGACGTGATGTCGCAGGCCGATATCGCCTGTTATGCTTCGAAAAATGGTGGGCGTGGTCGGGTGACGATTTACGAACCACAGCAAACTGCCAAACATAGCGAACAGGCGATGATGTCACTCGATGAACAGTGGCGGATGATCAAAGAGAATCAACTGATGATGATCGCCCACGGCGTCGCTTCACCACGAATCCCGGCTACGCGTAATTTGTGGCTGATTTCGCTTAAACTCTGGAGTAGTGAAGGTGAGACTATTGATGAACTGGCATTTCGTCGTAGCTTCAGCGATCCGGCGCTCAATCTCGCTCTTGACCGTCGGATAATACATGAGTTTTTCCAGCAGACAGCAAAAACGGTTGCCAGTAAAGGCTTAAGCATCGCCCTCCCCCTTTCCGTTGCCGGGTTAAGCAGCGCCCCGCTGGTGGATAAACTGCTTGAGCAACTGGAAAGCAGTTCCCTACCGTCACGGTTATTACATCTGATTATTCCGGCTGAAGCGATTTTCGACCACGCAGAAAATATGCATAAATTGCGGCTGGCAGGCTGCCGGATCGTGCTCAGTCAGGTAGGGCGCGATTTGCAGCTCTTCAACACGCTGAAAGCAAATATGGCGGATTATCTGCTACTCGACGGTGAGTTATGCGCCAGCGTACAGGGGAATTTGATGGATGAGATGCTGATATCGATCATTCAGGGTCATGCCCAACGGCTGGGAGTGAAGACCATCGCGGGACCAGTAGCGTTGCCGCTGGTGATGGATACGCTTTCCGGCATGGGTGTTGATCTGATTTATGGCGATGTCATTGCCGACGCTCAGCCTCTGGATTTGCTGATTAATAGCAGTTATTTCGCGATTAACTGAGTATTGCCTGATGCGACGCTGACGCGTCTTATCAGGCCTACAATTCGCTCATTCCCCAGGCTGGATAAGACGACCAGCATCATACTTCTTCTGGTTGCCAGCCTTCCGTATACCAGATATGCAACAGCGCATAAGAACGCCAGGGTTTCCAGCGTTCGGCATAACGGCGGATTTGTGCCGGCGTCATTCCTGGAAATCGCTGTTTAATCAAATAATCATCCGGCAGGAAAACATCTTTCGCTTGCCAGCCACGCAAGGCGAAATAATTCGCCGTCCAGCGCCCAATTCCAGGAAATGTTTGCAGCGTTTTCATCGCTTGCTCAACGTCGCCCGGCATTTTCACCGGCAAGGAGCCATCCAGTGCCGCATTGGCTAAATGAATCAGCGCCTCTGCCCGTTTCAACGGCATCCCCAACCCTTTTAGTGCCTGCGGGTCGGCTGCAGCCAGTCGTTGGGGCGTGGGAAAGCAGACATATTCAGGGAAATCATCCAGCCGTTCGCCATAAAGCTGCGCCACTTTGGCAGTCAATTTTGCCGCCATCGCCACGCTCACCAGTTGGCCTAAAATCGCGCGCACGCCCTGCTCAAAAGCATCAACACAGCCTGGTAAACGCAATCCGGGTCGCGCCGCGCCTAATTCACCCAATGCACCGTTAACAATCTGCGGATTACATTGCAGATCAAACAGGCGGCTCATTTTCGCCAGGCACTCGGTCGCCACCGGTTCTAATCCCGAACTTAGGTTCACTTGCAACGTATTAGTTTTGACATCAGGAACCACCGTTATCACGCCGCGATGTTCGCCCACCGCCAGACTACGGGCATAATAATTGTCCGTGACTGTTTCTACGCCACGCACCGCACGGACGGCAAGAAATCCCAACATCCACGACCAGTCATACGGCGGCTGCCAGTTCAGGGTATACATCGCATCTCCTTTTTTATCCGCTTTCAGCATAAACGTTATTCAGACGCTGCGCTTTGCTTTCATATTCCGGTTGTCGCGACGGCAACATTTCGCTAAAGTCACGCCCCTTCTTCACCGGCATGGGGATTATTTCGTGTTTATTGGTTTTGATTACGGTACAGCAAACTGTTCAGTGGCGGTGATGCGCGACGGTAAACCGCAGATGTTGAAAATGGAAAATGACAGCACGCTGCTGCCTTCAATGCTTTGCGCACCAACGCGTGAAGCAGTAAGCGAGTGGCTGTACCGCCATCATGATGTTCCGGCAAACGATGATGAAACGCAGGCGCTGTTACGTCGGGCGCTTCGTTATAACCGCGAAGAAGATATCGACGTCACGGCGAAAAGCGTGCAGTTCGGTCTTTCCTCACTGGCGCAGTATATTGATGATCCGGAAGAAGTGTGGTTTGTGAAATCACCGAAATCGTTCCTCGGTGCCAGCGGGTTAAAACCACAGCAGGTGGCGCTGTTTGAGGATCTGGTCTGCGCAATGATGTTGCACATTCGCCAACAAGCGCAGGCGCAACTGCCAGAAACAATTACCCAGGCAGTCATTGGTCGTCCAATCAACTTCCAGGGATTGGGCGGCGATGAAGCAAACGCCCAGGCGCAAGGGATTCTGGAACGTGCGGCGAAGCGTGCCGGATTCAAGGATGTGGTATTCCAGTACGAGCCGGTGGCGGCAGGGCTGGATTACGAAGCAACCTTGCAGGAAGAAAAACGCGTACTGGTGGTGGATATCGGCGGTGGTACTACTGACTGTTCATTGTTGCTGATGGGGCCGCAGTGGCGTTCGCGTCTCGATCGTGAATCCAGCCTACTGGGTCACAGTGGTTGCCGTATTGGTGGTAACGATCTGGATATCGCGCTGGCATTTAAACATCTGATGCCGCTGCTGGGCATGGGGGGCGAAACCGAAAAAGGTATCGCCCTGCCGATCCTACCGTGGTGGAATGCGGTTGCCATCAACGACGTACCTGCGCAGAGTGATTTCTACAGTAGCGCCAACGGTCGCCTGCTTAACGACCTGGTACGCGACGCCCGCGAGCCAGAGAAAGTCGCCCTGTTACAGAAAGTCTGGCGGCAACGTTTAAGTTATCGCTTGGTGCGCAGCGCGGAAGAGTGCAAAATTGCCCTTTCAAGCGCAGCGGAAACCTGCGCGTCGCTGCCGTTTATCGGTGACGAACTGGCAACGTTGATTAGCCAGCATGGACTGGAAAGCGCCCTCAACCAGCCGCTTGCGCGAATTCTGGAACAGGTGCAACTGGCGCTGGATAACGCCCAGGAAAAACCAGACGTCATCTATCTGACAGGTGGTAGCGCCCGATCGCCGCTGATTAAAAAGGCACTGGCGGAACAGCTGCAGGGCATCCCGATTGCAGGCGGCGACGACTTTGGCTCCGTCACCGCCGGGCTGGCGCGCTGGGCAGAAGTAGTGTTTCGTTAAATAAGAAATGGCTCAGCAGCGGCTTAAATCTGCCTGCGCCTGAGCCAGTTTTCCTGCCGCCTGATGTAACGGCGCCATCAACGGCATGGTGCGTGCGGGAGCATGAAGGCGAAATCGCTGTAACTCTGCCGCGCCCTCTGTCAATGCGGCTTCCAGCCGATGACGTTTGGCGGTCATTTTCGCCATTACCGCTTGTCTGTCTGCTGGCGTTACCGCTTCGTTCGGCCTGAAAACAAAACGGCGTTCGCAACTCGCTTTCCAGTCGATAACCGCCTGGGTCAGATGATCACCAAACCCTTTCACTTGCTTAACTCCACGACGGGTAACATCCGCTGCTGTTTCAATACCAAAGGACCGTAACGCCGCTTTACGCGCGGGGCCAACGCCGGGAATAGAGGCAACATCAATAAAAAATCCCTCCAGAAACTTCTGCTTCTGGCGTTCCCTTGCGGTGTTGTGAAGTGCTGTCAACTCGCGTTTTTCGTCTTCCGGCAATCCCAAAAGCTCGTCCTTCATTTTTTCAAGCATCGTCCGTTTGGCGATAAAACCTTCCAGCCCACCCACCTGCTGGATCTGGTTAACTAAATGGTCATAGTCCATTTTTGCACGATTAAACGCCTCACGGCGTTGCTGGATTTCTGCTTTGTACGCTTTGCTTGTCAGGCTGCCAATAATCCAGATAGCCGCCAGCACAGGAACTAAAATAATATAACGCGGTTCGGCCTGAAGGCCGCAAAGCAACAGCGATAACGCTGACAGTGCGATCTCAATCAGAATGATGTATTCACTCCGTAACAGGCCTAAAGGAAGCGGCCTGCCAGTCGGTTGGAAGTGATCGGGTAATGGCAGTTGCAATGCTGGCGGTGCTACTGATGCCATCACCATCGCCCAGACTTTCGCCAGCACAAAATCCCCGCCGGTGGTAACAACCTCTTCGCCGAGATCAATAAAATAGATAACGCCTTGATTATCCAGCGCACACCACGGGCAGTCGGTCAAATGACCGGGGTAAACATGCATTACCGAAGCAGTACATTTCTTTAACTGTTGGCGTAGAGAATCCAGTGCCGCTACCCACGCTTTTGCCGTCGGACGCGCGGTTGCCACGCCACTTTCGGTGAATGCCTGCTGAAACATGCCTTCAACATCACCCGGTAACATCGATAGCGGAATAGATCGTGGCGGCGGTTTTAAGCCACGTCGCTGATTGTCTGATGCATAGGCATAACGGAAATGAGCAATATCCTTCTCCAACGCATTACCCGCTTCGGCAATAAGCGGTACACCGGAATAAGGATGCCGACCACCAAACAAGACGTGAAAAATCAGCAACGCAAGGCCAAAATTATCGTGATTTACGGTGCGCTCAAATCCAACAAATGACGGCAAGGTTTGCAGCTCTGGCGGCGTAAAATGCGACACGCCGACTTCGCATAAATGCAGCGTGCCATTAGCGTTAATCTGAAAGGAGTCGCTGTCGATCAACACCACTTTGCTGTCACGGCCTACCATAAAGCTGTTCTGGTTTACGTCACCCACGACATGCCCGTGCTCGTGAACCGTAGCAAAAGATGAAGCAATATTGCGCGCAACATAGAGTAGAAAATCCCATGCACAATGAGGGTAACGTTGACGACGATGTGCCGGGCTATAGATCATATGAATAGGTTCTTTGCCGGAGACTTTCGGCATCATAAAACCGATAACTTTTCCGCCTCGTCCAGCGTGAAGCGTTGACTGCGGCCAGGCGACATAATTGAGCAACTGCGCGTCAGCTGTCGCAGCCATAAAGGCAAGTTTGTCCCGTTTTAAGGCGGGTGGCGGCGTGTGATAAATCTTGGCGACGCTATCGACAAACTCATTGATATCATAAACCGCGCCTTCGCCGCCTTTGCCTAATTCATGACCTGGCGTCACGCAATCGCCCGCTGCGGTATATATAGTTGATTTCACGGCAACCACATGGCCAGCGCCAGCGTTTTATCATCATCGGTGCGTTCATTCACTGCGGGGCAGGACAAAAATTGCTTTAGCAAATCTGGCAATATATCGCGTTGTTCTGACGTTGCTGACGCCAGTCCATTGAAAAATGGCGCAAAGAAAGGTACATGGGGAGAATTTTCCATCATATTTAACGCCAGCCGCTGAATACCGTCCGTAAATGCAGCCACTTTTATCACCTGCGCATCGCAACTGTAAGTCTCAAGGCGCGTGACAGCATCTTCATCAGTAATGAAATAGGTCATATTGGCATATTCGCCATTCATCGGCGTTAGTGGTAGCTGTAGCCCTTCACCAAAATCCACCACCACGCCACCATCGCCAATCTGCATAATCAACGTGCCGGTCGCTGATGATATAACGCCCAGAAAAGTACAGGAAAAATCACGAACCGCCAGTTCTTCAGCTTGTGCACGGGCACTAATACGGTGGCGAATTGCCAGCACAATATCTGTCGCAAGCACATCATTCAGAGCACATTCACCACCCTGTACTTTTTGCATTATAAACGCCATCGCTTCATTGACGGCGAGCGTCGCGCCTTCGCCACCCTGCGAAACGCTACCTGCACCATCAGCAAGGAACATCACCAGTAACGGTTGCTGGTCGTTTAGCCAGACAACCTGCATCTGGCAGGCATCCTGGCAAGGTAAGTCCGCGCTGATATGCGACGTTCCGACGGCTGATGAATAGACCAGACGCCAGCTCACACTGACGTCCAGCCTTTTGGCGCTTCCAGTACAACTTCCGTTCCCGGCGTGGAGCGGGAAACCGAACGTAGCGAACTGGATAACCAGCTAAACAGTTCACGGAATTGTAATCCCTGCAACGGCAAAGGCTGACGGACGCTGATTTGTGCCAGAGTATTCATATCAGCCCCCTGAACACCGATGGTAAAGAAGGCAAACTTCTTATCTTCTTCTCCCTGAAACACTTTACTGGCAGCAGCCTGCCACTCATCGGTTGGCGCGCCATCGGTGATCAAGAAAATCCACGGGCGATAATACGAAATACCATTTGCACGGTACTCACGTTTCCGCTCCTCAACCATATTCAGGGCTTTGGTAATTGCAGCGCCCATTGGCGTATTGCCTTGAGCAAACAAGATGGGCGGGAAAAAGTTAGCGGCGCTGGTAAATGGTTGTTCCACATGCACCGGGCCGAAAGTCACAATGCCGAGTTCCACTCTTTTTAAGGCCAGCGGATCTGCAAGCAGTTCATCGCGAAAGGTCACCAATCCTGCGTTAAGTTCGTTAATGGGTCTACCGCTCATAGAGCCAGAAACATCCAGCAGCAAAATACAAGGGCAACGTGGTTCCGGGTTACTGGCAAAATCGCTGGTGGCAAACGTAATTTGTTCGCTCATAAGAAATCCTTTCTTAGAGAATTATTGAGGTTCGGTATCATACCGAGAGCAATAATAAATTTAGAGCAAGCGAAGATACTTTCAGAATTAAGCCCGGCGGCGCAGATAAGTTTGCTATTCGCCTCGCAAGAACGTGGGCTTACAGATTGACAATAAGGGTGGAGTAACATAAGTTCAGGAGTGAGGGTAGAGCGGGGTTTCCCCCGCCCTGGTAGTCTTAGTAAGCTGGCCAGCTAATGACTAAGAGCACCACGATGATGAGTATCTTCATCATGACCCTGTCCTTATTTAAGGCCCCTTCCTCGGGAGGGGCTTTCCCGTTTCAGCGTCCCGCTGAAATCGTCGGCTTACCTCCTTTCGCCATGTACGCAGTCTATCGCTGACTCGCGGATAACATAGTTTCATCTGTGATTATTGCGTAACGACTCGCAAAGAATATTTGCTGGCAGGATCGCAGACGGCAATGCCTGCGGATTGACAATCTGACCGTGAAGGCATATTTTCAGGAGTGAGGGTAGAGCGGGGTTTCCCCCGCCCTGGTAGTCTTAGTAAGCCGGGAAGCTAATGACTAAGAGCACCACGATGATGAGTATCTTCATCATGACCCTGTCCTTATTTAAGGCCCCTTCCTCGGGAGGGGCTTTCCCGTTTCAGCGTCCCGCTGAAATCGTCGGCTTACCTCCTTTCGCCATGTAAGCAGTCTATCGCTAACGCGTAGATAAAATAGTTTCCTGTGTTATTACTGGATGCGTGCTCGCAAATGTGCCCGCCATTCAGACGATTCCAGACAGTGTTTCATAATTCCTCCATTTTTCTCCCTTATTGGCTGGCTACACTAGTATCATTCCGCGAAACGTTTCAGGAAGAGAAACTCTTAACGATGAAAGACAGTTATAAATCCCGTTGGGTAATCGTAATCGTGGTGGTTATCGCCGCCATCGCCGCATTCTGGTTCTGGCAAGGCCGCAATGAATCCCAGAGCGCAGCCCCAGGTGCGACGAAACAAGCACAGCAGCCGCCAGCGGGTGGTCGCCGTGGTATGCGTTCCGGCCCTTTAGCACCAGTACAGGCGGCAACCGCCATTGAACAGGCCGTTCCACGTTATCTCACCGGGCTTGGCACTATTACCGCCGCTAATACTGTTACGGTGCGCAGCCGCGTGGACGGTCAACTGATGGCGTTACATTTCCAGGAAGGCCAGCAGGTCAAAGCAGGCGATTTACTGGCAGAAATTGACCCCAGCCAGTTCAAAGTCGCATTAGCACAAGCCCAGGGCCAACTGGCAAAAGATAAAGCCACGCTTGCTAACGCGCGCCGTGACCTGGCGCGTTATCAGCAACTGGCAAAAACCAATCTCGTATCCCGTCAGGAGCTGGATGCCCAACAGGCGCTGGTCAGTGAAACCGAAGGCACCATTAAGGCTGATGAAGCAAGCGTCGCCAGCGCGCAACTGCAACTCGACTGGAGCCGGATTACTGCGCCAGTCGATGGTCGCGTTGGCCTGAAGCAGGTTGATGTCGGTAACCAAATCTCCAGTGGTGATACCAGCGGGATTGTGGTGATCACCCAGACGCATCCTATCGATTTGCTCTTCACCCTGCCGGAAAGCGATATCGCCACCGTTGTGCAGGCACAAAAAGCCGGAAAACCGCTGGTTGTTGAAGCCTGGGATCGCACCAACTCGAAGAAGTTAAGTGAAGGCACGCTGTTAAGTCTCGATAACCAAATCGATGCCACTACTGGCACTATTAAAGTGAAAGCGCGCTTCAATAATCAGGATGATGCGCTGTTTCCCAATCAGTTTGTTAACGCACGCATGTTAGTGGACACCGAACAAAACGCCGTGGTGATCCCCACCGCCGCTCTGCAAATGGGCAACGAAGGCCATTTTGTCTGGGTGCTGAATAGCGAAAACAAAGTCAGCAAACATCTGGTGACGCCGGGCATTCAGGACAGTCAGAAAGTGGTGATCCGCGCGGGTATTTCCGCAGGCGATCGCGTAGTAACAGACGGCATTGATCGCCTGACTGAAGGAGCGAAAGTGGAAGTGGTGGAAGCCCAGAGCTCCACCTCGCCGGAAGAGAAAGCCACCAGCCGTGAATACGCGAAAAAAGGAGTGCGCTCCTGATGCAGGTGTTACCTCCGAGCAGCACAGGCGGCCCGTCGCGCCTGTTTATTATGCGCCCTGTCGCCACCACGCTGCTGATGGTGGCGATCTTACTCGCTGGGATTATCGGCTATCGCGCCCTGCCCGTTTCGGCGCTGCCGGAAGTGGACTACCCGACTATTCAGGTGGTCACGCTCTACCCCGGCGCCAGCCCAGATGTCATGACCTCTGCCGTTACCGCGCCGCTCGAACGCCAGTTTGGGCAGATGTCTGGCCTGAAACAGATGTCATCGCAGAGTTCCGGCGGCGCGTCAGTTATCACCTTGCAGTTCCAGCTAACATTACCGCTGGATGTCGCCGAGCAGGAAGTGCAGGCCGCGATTAACGCCGCCACTAATCTGTTGCCGGGCGATCTGCCTAACCCGCCGGTTTACAGCAAAGTGAACCCGGCAGATCCGCCAATCATGACACTCGCTGTTACCTCAACCGCCATGCCGATGACGCAGGTGGAAGATATGGTGGAAACCCGCGTCGCGCAGAAAATCTCGCAGATTTCCGGTGTCGGCCTGGTGACGCTTTCCGGCGGGCAGCGTCCGGCTGTTCGCGTCAAACTTAACGCTCAGGCGATTGCCGCCCTCGGCCTGACCAGCGAAACCGTGCGCACCGCCATTACCGGCGCTAACGTCAACTCGGCAAAAGGTAGCCTCGACGGCCCTTCCCGTGCGGTCACGCTTTCCGCGAACGACCAGATGCAATCCGCCGAAGAGTATCGCCAGCTGATCATCGCCTACCAGAACGGCGCACCGATTCGTCTGGGCGATGTCGCAACTGTAGAGCAAGGTGCAGAAAACAGCTGGCTCGGCGCGTGGGCGAACAAAGAACAGGCCATTGTGATGAATGTTCAGCGCCAGCCCGGTGCTAACATTATCTCCACCGCCGACAGCATCCGGCAGATGCTGCCACAGCTCACCGAAAGTCTGCCGAAATCGGTGAAGGTAACGGTACTTTCCGATCGCACCACCAATATCCGCGCATCGGTCAACGATACCCAGTTTGAATTGATGATGGCTATCGCGCTGGTAGTCATGATTATCTACCTGTTTTTGCGCAACATTCCGGCGACCATCATTCCCGGCGTTGCGGTGCCGCTGTCATTAATCGGCACCTTCGCAGTCATGGTGTTTCTCGATTTTTCGATCAATAACCTGACGCTGATGGCGTTGACCATCGCCACCGGATTCGTGGTCGATGACGCCATCGTGGTGATCGAGAACATTTCGCGCTATATCGAAAAAGGCGAAAAACCGCTGGCGGCGGCGCTCAAGGGCGCAGGTGAAATCGGCTTTACCATTATCTCGCTGACCTTCTCACTGATTGCGGTGTTGATCCCACTGCTGTTTATGGGCGATATCGTCGGGCGACTGTTCCGCGAATTTGCTATTACCCTGGCGGTAGCGATTTTGATCTCAGCGGTGGTGTCGCTGACCCTGACACCGATGATGTGCGCGCGGATGCTCAGCCAGGAGTCGCTGCGTAAACAGAACCGATTCTCCCGTGCCTCGGAGAAAATATTCGACAGGATAATCGCCGCCTATGGTCGTGGACTGGCGAAAGTGCTGAATCATCCGTGGCTGACCTTAAGCGTGGCGCTCAGCACGCTGCTGCTTAGCGTACTGCTGTGGGTGTTCATTCCGAAAGGCTTCTTCCCGGTGCAGGACAACGGCATTATTCAGGGCACTTTGCAGGCACCGCAATCCAGCTCCTTTGCCAATATGGCCCAGCGGCAACGCCAGGTCGCGGATGTGATTTTACAAGATCCGGCAGTGCAAAGCCTGACCTCATTTGTTGGCGTTGATGGCACTAACCCGTCGCTGAACAGTGCGCGTTTGCAGATCAACCTCAAACCGTTGGATGAACGTGATGATCGGGTGCAAAAAGTCATCGCCCGTCTGCAAACGGCGGTAGATAAAGTGCCGGGCGTCGATCTCTTCCTGCAACCAACGCAGGATCTGACTATCGATACTCAGGTCAGCCGCACCCAGTACCAGTTTACCTTGCAGGCCACGTCACTGGATGCGCTCAGTACCTGGGTGCCGCAGCTCATGGAAAAACTCCAGCAACTGCCACAGCTTTCTGATGTCTCCAGCGACTGGCAGGACAAAGGGCTGGTGGCGTATGTCAATGTTGATCGCGACAGCGCCAGCCGTCTGGGGATCAGCATGGCGGATGTCGATAACGCCCTGTACAACGCGTTTGGTCAGCGGCTGATTTCCACTATTTATACTCAGGCCAACCAGTATCGCGTGGTGCTGGAACATAACACCGAAAATACTCCTGGGCTGGCGGCGCTGGATACCATTCGCCTGACCAGCAGCGACGGCGGCGTGGTGCCGTTAAGCTCAATTGCCAAAATTGAGCAGCGTTTTGCGCCACTTTCCATCAACCATCTGGATCAGTTCCCGGTAACGACCATCTCCTTTAACGTGCCGGATAACTATTCGCTGGGCGATGCGGTGCAGGCGATTATGGACACCGAAAAGACGCTGAATCTACCGGTGGATATCACCACGCAGTTCCAGGGCAGCACCCTCGCCTTCCAGTCGGCGCTTGGCAGCACTGTCTGGCTGATTGTCGCGGCGGTGGTGGCGATGTATATCGTGCTCGGCATTCTGTACGAGAGCTTTATTCACCCGATCACCATTCTCTCGACGCTACCCACCGCAGGGGTCGGCGCGCTGCTGGCATTAATGATTGCCGGTAGCGAACTGGATGTGATTGCGATTATCGGCATTATTTTGCTGATCGGTATCGTGAAGAAGAACGCCATCATGATGATCGACTTCGCGCTGGCTGCTGAGCGTGAGCAAGGCATGTCGCCGCGCGATGCAATCTACCAGGCTTGTCTGTTGCGTTTTCGTCCGATCCTGATGACCACTCTGGCGGCACTGCTTGGCGCGCTGCCGCTGATGTTAAGTACCGGAGTCGGCGCGGAACTGCGCCGTCCGTTAGGCATCGGCATGGTCGGTGGTCTGGTTGTCAGCCAGGTGCTGACACTGTTTACCACGCCGGTGATTTATCTGCTGTTCGACCGTCTGGCATTGTGGGCAAAAAGCCGCTTTGCCCGTCATGAAGAGGAGGCGTAAGTGAAGTTTTTTGCCCTCTTCATTTACCGCCCGGTGGCGACGATTTTACTGTCGGTTGCCATTACCCTGTGCGGCATACTGGGCTTCCGTATGCTGCCGGTCGCCCCGCTGCCGCAGGTCGATTTTCCGGTGATTATGGTCAGCGCCTCGCTGCCCGGTGCGTCGCCAGAGACAATGGCGTCTTCCGTTGCCACGCCGCTGGAACGCTCGCTTGGGCGTATTGCCGGGGTCAGTGAAATGACCTCCAGCAGTTCGCTCGGCAGCACGCGCATTATTTTGCAGTTTGATTTTGACCGGGATATCAACGGCGCGGCGCGCGATGTGCAGGCGGCGATCAACGCCGCACAAAGTTTGCTGCCCAGCGGGATGCCCAGCCGCCCGACCTATCGCAAAGCAAACCCGTCGGATGCGCCAATTATGATCCTGACGCTGACGTCCGATACTTATTCCCAGGGTGAACTGTACGATTTCGCCTCGACGCAGCTGGCTCCGACGATTGCGCAAATCGACGGCGTCGGTGATGTCGATGTCGGCGGCAGCTCGCTGCCCGCCGTGCGCGTCGGGCTGAATCCGCAGGCGCTGTTTAATCAGGGCGTATCGCTGGACGATGTGCGCACCGCCATCAGCAATGCCAACGTGCGTAAACCGCAGGGGGCGCTGGAGGATGGCACTCACCGCTGGCAGATCCAGACCAACGATGAACTAAAAACCGCCGCCGAATATCAGCCACTGATTATTCATTACAACAACGGCGGCGCGGTTCGTCTGGGCGATGTGGCGACGGTGACCGACTCGGTGCAGGATGTGCGCAACGCCGGGATGACCAACGCCAAACCGGCTATTTTGCTGATGATCCGCAAGCTGCCGGAAGCCAATATTATCCAGACGGTTGACAGCATCCGGGCAAAATTACCGGAGTTGCAGGAGACCATTCCGGCGGCGATTGATCTGCAAATTGCCCAGGATCGCTCCCCCACCATTCGCGCCTCGCTGGAGGAAGTCGAGCAAACGCTGATTATCTCGGTGGCGCTGGTGATTCTGGTGGTCTTTTTATTCCTGCGCTCGGGTCGCGCCACTATTATTCCCGCCGTTGCGGTGCCCGTTTCGCTGATTGGTACGTTTGCGGCGATGTATCTGTGCGGATTCAGTCTCAATAACCTGTCGCTGATGGCGCTCACCATCGCCACAGGCTTTGTCGTGGATGACGCCATCGTGGTGCTGGAAAACATCGCCCGTCATCTGGAAGCGGGGATGAAACCGCTACAGGCCGCACTGCAAGGTACTCGCGAAGTCGGCTTTACGGTGCTGTCGATGAGTCTGTCACTGGTGGCGGTGTTTCTGCCGCTACTGTTGATGGGTGGATTGCCGGGGCGCTTATTGCGCGAATTTGCCGTGACGCTTTCAGTCGCCATTGGCATTTCGCTGCTGGTTTCTCTGACGCTAACGCCGATGATGTGCGGCTGGATGCTGAAAGCCAGCAAGCCGCGTGAACAAACACGGTTACGTGGTTTTGGCCGGATGCTGGTTGCGCTGCAACAAGGCTACGGTAAGTCGCTGAAATGGGTACTCAATCACACCCGTCTGGTGGGCGTGGTGCTGCTTGGCACCATTGCGCTCAATATCTGGCTGTATATCTCGATCCCGAAAACCTTCTTCCCGGAGCAGGACACCGGCGTGCTGATGGGCGGGATACAGGCGGATCAGAGCATTTCGTTTCAGGCAATGCGCGGTAAGTTGCAGGATTTTATGAAAATTATCCGTGACGATCCGGCAGTGGATAATGTCACCGGCTTTACCGGTGGTTCGCGAGTGAACAGCGGGATGATGTTTATCACCCTCAAGCCACGCGACGAACGCAGCGAAACGGCGCAGCAAATTATCGACCGTCTGCGCGTAAAACTGGCGAAAGAACCGGGGGCGAATCTGTTCCTGATGGCGGTACAGGATATTCGCGTTGGTGGGCGTCAGTCGAACGCCAGCTACCAGTACACGTTGTTATCCGACGACCTGGCGGCGCTGCGCGAATGGGAGCCGAAAATCCGCAAAAAACTGGCAACGTTGCCGGAACTGGCGGACGTTAACTCCGACCAGCAGGATAACGGCGCGGAGATGAACCTGGTTTACGATCGCGACACGATGGCGCGGCTGGGGATCGATGTGCAGGCCGCCAACAGCCTGCTGAATAACGCCTTTGGTCAGCGGCAAATCTCGACCATTTACCAGCCAATGAACCAGTATAAAGTGGTGATGGAAGTGGATCCGCGCTATACCCAGGACATCAGCGCGCTGGAAAAAATGTTCGTCATTAATAACGAAGGCAAAGCGATCCCGTTGTCGTATTTCGCCAAATGGCAACCGGCAAACGCGCCGCTGTCGGTGAATCATCAGGGATTATCGGCGGCCTCGACCATCTCGTTCAACCTGCCGACCGGGAAATCGCTTTCGGACGCCAGTGCGGCAATCGATCGTGCGATGACGCAGCTTGGCGTGCCTTCGACTGTGCGCGGCAGTTTTGCCGGAACGGCGCAGGTGTTCCAGGAGACGATGAACTCGCAGGTGATCCTGATTATCGCGGCGATCGCCACGGTCTATATCGTGCTGGGAATGTTGTACGAGAGCTACGTGCACCCGCTGACCATTCTCTCCACCCTACCCTCGGCGGGCGTTGGGGCGCTGCTGGCGCTGGAGCTGTTCAATGCCCCGTTCAGCCTAATCGCCCTGATAGGGATCATGTTATTAATCGGCATTGTGAAGAAAAACGCCATCATGATGGTCGATTTTGCGCTCGAAGCTCAAAGGAATGGAAATCTGACGCCGCAGGAAGCCATTTTCCAGGCCTGTCTGCTGCGTTTTCGTCCGATTATGATGACTACCCTGGCGGCGCTGTTTGGTGCGCTGCCGCTGGTGTTATCTGGCGGCGACGGCTCGGAACTGCGTCAACCATTAGGGATCACTATTGTCGGCGGTCTGGTAATGAGTCAGCTCCTGACGCTATATACCACGCCGGTGGTGTATCTTTTTTTCGACCGTCTGCGGCTGCGTTTTTCGCGAAAATCTAAAGAAACGGTAACCGAGTAAATGACAGATCTTCCTGACAGCACCCGCTGGCAATTGTGGATTGTGGCTTTCGGCTTCTTTATGCAGTCGCTGGACACCACCATCGTAAACACCGCCCTTCCCTCAATGGCGCAAAGCCTCGGGGAAAGTCCGTTGCATATGCACATGGTCATTGTCTCTTATGTGCTGACCGTGGCGGTGATGCTGCCTGCCAGCGGCTGGCTGGCGGACAAAGTCGGCGTGCGCAATATTTTCTTTACCGCTATCGTGCTGTTTACCCTCGGTTCGCTGTTTTGCGCGCTTTCCGGCACCCTTAATGAACTGTTGCTGGCACGTGCGTTACAGGGCGTAGGCGGTGCGATGATGGTGCCGGTCGGCAGGCTAACGGTGATGAAAATTGTTCCGCGCGAGCAATATATGGCGGCGATGACCTTTGTCACGCTGCCCGGTCAGGTCGGCCCGCTGCTCGGTCCGGCGCTTGGCGGTCTGCTGGTGGAGTACGCGTCGTGGCACTGGATCTTTTTGATCAACATTCCGGTGGGGATTATCGGTGCGATCGCCACGCTAATGTTAATGCCAAACTACACCATGCAGACGCGGCGCTTCGATCTCTCCGGCTTTCTGTTGCTGGCGGTTGGCATGGCAGTGTTAACGCTGGCGCTGGATGGCAGTAAAGGCACAGGACTTTCGCCGCTGGCGATTGTCGGCCTGGTGGCGGTTGGCGTAGTGGCACTGGTGCTTTATCTGCTGCACGCCAGAAATAACAACCGCGCCCTTTTCAGTCTGAAACTGTTCCGCACCCGCACCTTTTCGCTGGGTCTGGCGGGAAGTTTTGCCGGACGTATTGGCAGCGGTATGTTGCCCTTTATGACGCCGGTTTTCCTGCAAATCGGCCTCGGTTTTTCGCCGTTCCATGCCGGACTGATGATGATCCCCATGGTGCTCGGCAGCATGGGAATGAAACGTATTGTGGTGCAGGTGGTTAACCGCTTTGGTTATCGTCGGGTGCTGGTGGCAACCACGCTGGGTCTGTCGCTGGTCACATTGCTGTTTATGGCCACCGCGATGCTTGGCTGGTACTACGTTTTGCCATTCGTTCTGTTTTTACAAGGAATGGTCAACTCAACGCGTTTCTCCTCCATGAACACCCTGACGCTGAAAGATCTACCAGACAATCTGGCGAGCAGCGGCAACAGCCTGCTGTCGATGATTATGCAATTGTCGATGAGTATCGGTGTGACCATCGCCGGGCTGCTGCTGGGTCTTTTTGGCTCCCAACATGTCAGCGTTGACAGCGGCACCACACAAACCGTCTTTATGTACACCTGGCTTAGCATGGCGTTTCTCATCGCCCTTCCGGCGTTCATCTTTGCCAGAGTTCCGAACGATACGCATCAAAACGTGGCTATTTCGCGGAGAAAAAGGAGCGCGCAATGAAGTTCTGGCGACCCGGCATTACCGGCAAACTGTTTCTGGCGATCTTCGCCACCTGCATTGTGTTATTGATAACGATGCACTGGGCGGTACGGATCAGTTTTGAGCGCGGCTTTATCGATTACATTAAGCATGGTAATGAACAGCGGCTGCAAATGCTCGGAGATGCACTTGGCGAGCAATACGCCCAGCACGGTAACTGGCGCTTTCTGCGTAATAACGATCGTTTTGTATTTCAGATACTGCGCTCATTTGAACATGATAATAATGAAGACAAACCGGGTCCCGGTATGCCGCCACACGGCTGGCGTACTCAGTTCTGGGTGGTCGATCAAAACAACAAAGTGCTGGTTGGCCCACGCTCTCCCATTCCACCGGACGGTACAAGGCGCCCTATTCTGGTCAATGGTGTTGAAGTTGGCGCGGTGATCGCCTCACCCGTTGAACGGTTAACCCGCAATACCGATATCAATTTCGATAAACAACAGCGGCAAACCAGTTGGCTGATTGTCGCTTTATCTACCTTACTGGCGGCGCTGGCGACATTCCCACTGGCGCGCGGTTTGCTCGCTCCAGTGAAACGGCTGGTGGATGGCACGCACAAACTTGCGGCGGGCGATTTCACAACCCGCGTGACGCCCACCAGTGAAGATGAACTGGGCAAACTGGCACAAGACTTCAACCAGCTCGCCAGCACGCTGGAGAAAAACCAACAGATGCGCCGCGATTTTATGGCTGATATCTCTCACGAACTGCGCACGCCTTTAGCAGTACTGCGCGGAGAACTGGAAGCTATTCAGGATGGCGTGCGTAAGTTCACACCGGAGACAGTGGCTTCTTTACAGGCGGAGGTCGGTACACTGACCAAACTGGTGGATGACCTGCATCAACTGTCGATGTCAGATGAAGGTGCTCTCGCCTATCAAAAAGCGCCTGTGGATCTGATCCCGCTGCTGGAAGTGGCAGGCGGCGCTTTTCGTGAACGTTTCGCCAGCCGTGGCCTGAAGCTGCAATTTTCCCTGCCGGATAGCATCACCGTGTTTGGCGATCGCGACCGTTTAATGCAGTTATTCAATAATTTACTGGAAAACAGTCTACGTTACACAGACAGCGGCGGCAGCCTGCAAATCTCCGCCGAACAGCGCGACAAAACGGTGCGCCTGACCTTTGCCGACAGTGCGCCGGGCGTCAGCGACGAACAACTGCAAAAATTGTTTGAGCGTTTTTACCGCACCGAAGGTTCCCGCAACCGTGCCAGCGGCGGTTCCGGGCTGGGACTGGCGATTTGCCTTAACATTGTTGAAGCGCACAGTGGTCGCATTGTTGCCACTCATTCGCCTTTTGGCGGGGTAAGCATTACAGTAGAGTTACCGCTGGAACGGGATTTACAGAGAGAAGTATGACCGAGTTACCAATCGACGAAAACACACCGCGTATTTTGATCGTGGAAGATGAACCGAAGCTGGGGCAGTTGCTCATTGATTATCTGCGTGCTGCGAGCTATGCGCCGACCCTTATCAGTCACGGTGATCAGGTACTGCCGTATGTGCGGCAGACCCCACCGGATCTGATCCTGTTGGATCTGATGCTACCAGGCACTGATGGTCTGACACTTTGCCGGGAAATTCGTCGTTTTTCCGATGTCCCCATCGTGATGGTTACGGCAAAAATCGAAGAAATCGACCGTTTGCTGGGGCTGGAGATTGGCGCCGATGACTACATCTGCAAACCGTACAGCCCACGGGAAGTGGTGGCGCGTGTTAAGACCATTTTGCGCCGCTGCAAACCGCAGCGCGAGTTGCAGCAACAGGATGCCGAAAGCCCGTTGATTATCGACGAAGGTCGTTTTCAGGCTTCATGGCGTGGCAAAATGCTTGATCTGACGCCTGCAGAATTTCGTCTTTTGAAAACCCTCTCCCATGAACCGGGAAAAGTATTCTCCCGCGAGCAATTACTCAATCATCTTTATGACGATTACCGCGTGGTAACCGACCGCACCATCGACAGCCACATTAAAAACCTGCGCCGTAAACTGGAGTCGCTGGACGAAGAGCAGTCATTTATCCGTGCCGTTTACGGTGTCGGTTACCGCTGGGAAGCTGACGCCTGTCGTATCGTTTAATGTATCGTTGCCCTGGCGAGGGCAAAATTTCCTGTTTATTAACCCGTCATGCCCCTCTCTGAAAGGAGAGGGATAACACCGTATCCGCATTCAGATTCCTGCATATTTATCAGTAATCTCCCCCACCCTTTAGAGGGTATTCCCCTGATTGGCAGTCAACTGAATATCACCCATACTTAAATCGTTACATACTGTTTTCGATACGCAATTTCAATCAAGGAGTCATTATGGCTGGTTGGTTTGAACTCAATAAGAGCAGTGAAAATCAGTTCCGGTTTGTGCTAAAAGCGGGCAATGGCGAGATCATTCTCACCAGCGAACTGTATACCTCAAAAGCCGCTGCGGAAAAGGGCATTGCCTCGGTGCAAAGCAACAGCCCGCAGGACGAACGCTATGAGAAAAAAACAGCGAGCAACGGCAAATTTTATTTCAATCTGAAAGCTGGCAATCATCAGATAATCGGTTCCAGCCAGATGTATGCCACCGCTCAATCACGCGAAGTCGGAATTGCTTCTGTAAAAACCAATGGCGCAAGTCAGAAGGTGAAAGACAATACTTAATAGTTAAGCCGGGCGCGGATAACGCGTCCGGCTTTATTTCTAATAAACACTTATTTATTGATGATTAAGATTAATCTGCGCCATTAAAATAGTAGGCACAGGCAAGCACTCATTCTCCTCTCTTTGTTTAACACTCCCCATCCTTATCCTCCTGAACATGTTCATATAGCAAAATATCTTCTAATACTTTTCGTAACGCTATCCGGTTTATGACATACACTGACGTAAGATTTTTACTTACAAGAGAGCATAAACATGGCCAGAACGATGACGGTTGATCTCGGCGATGAGTTGCGTGAATTTATCGAGTCCTTAATTGAATCCGGCGACTATCGCACCCAAAGCGAAGTGATCCGTGAGTCACTGCGCTTACTTCGAGAAAAACAAGCAGAGTCTCGCCTGCAAGCGTTACGTGACATGCTTGCAGAAGGGTTGAATAGTGGTGAAGCTCAGCCGTGGGAAAAGGATGCGTTTTTACGGAAGGTGAAAGCAGGGATAAGGAAATAATGTGCGTATTATTAAGCTCATGCCAAAAGCCAACGAGGATTGAGAAGGCATCTGGTATTACAGTTATCACCATTTCGGCGAACCACAAGCCGACAAATATGTTGAACATCTTTCAGACGTTCTCCAGATTCTGAGTAACAATAATATTGGTACTCCCAGACCTGAATTAGGCGAAGGCATTTTTGTTCTTCCTTTTGAACACCACGTTATTTATTTCCTGTAATCACCAGGGGAAATTATCGTCACTCGTATCCTTAACCAAAACCAGGACGCTACCAGACATTTACACTGGAGCTAAACCCGCCGATTGCGCTACAATGCCCGCCCTTAAAGTGGGGGCACTCCCCTAACCGCTTCATCAGGTGAAGCGGATCTGACCTGTCATCAGAACGAGAGAATTATGTTTAAACCGGAACTCCTTTCCCCGGCGGGAACGCTGAAAAATATGCGTTACGCTTTCGCTTATGGCGCAGATGCTGTTTATGCGGGACAACCGCGTTATTCCCTGCGTGTGCGCAACAACGAATTCAACCACGAAAATCTTCAGCTCGGCATCAATGAAGCCCATGCGCTGGGGAAAAAGTTTTATGTCGTGGTCAACATTGCGCCGCATAACGCTAAGCTGAAAACCTTTATCCGTGACCTGAAACCGGTAGTGGAAATGGGGCCGGATGCGCTGATTATGTCCGATCCGGGGCTGATTATGCTGGTGCGTGAGCACTTCCCTGAAATGCCGATCCACCTTTCGGTGCAGGCCAACGCCGTAAACTGGGCGACGGTAAAATTCTGGCAGCAAATGGGCCTGACTCGCGTGATCCTCTCCCGCGAACTGTCGCTGGAAGAGATCGAAGAGATCCGCAATCAGGTGCCGGATATGGAACTCGAAATTTTCGTTCACGGCGCGCTGTGCATGGCCTACTCTGGTCGCTGCCTGCTCTCTGGCTACATCAACAAGCGCGATCCGAATCAGGGCACCTGCACTAACGCCTGTCGCTGGGAGTACAACGTCCAGGAAGGCAAAGAAGATGACGTCGGCAACATCGTACACAAATACGAGCCGATTCCGGTGCAAAACGTCGAACCGACGCTGGGTATCGGCGCGCCAACTGACAAAGTGTTTATGATTGAAGAAGCCCAGCGCCCGGGCGAGTATATGACCGCGTTTGAAGATGAACACGGCACTTACATCATGAACTCGAAAGATCTGCGCGCTATCGCCCACGTTGAACGTCTGACTAAAATGGGTGTGCATTCGCTGAAAATCGAAGGCCGTACCAAATCTTTCTATTATTGCGCACGCACCGCGCAGGTTTATCGTAAAGCGATTGATGACGCAGCCGCAGGAAAACCGTTCGATACCAGCCTGCTGGAAACTCTGGAAGGTCTGGCGCATCGTGGTTACACCGAAGGTTTCCTGCGTCGTCATACTCACGACGATTATCAGAACTACGAATACGGTTATTCCGTTTCTGACCGCCAGCAGTTTGTTGGGGAGTTTACCGGTGAGCGCAAAGGCGATCTCGCGGCGGTAGCGGTGAAAAATAAGTTCTCCGTTGGCGACAGCCTTGAACTGATGACGCCACAGGGCAACATCAACTTTACCCTTGAGCATATGGAAAATGCCAAAGGTGAAGCGATGCCGGTTGCACCTGGCGATGGTTATACCGTGTGGCTCCCGGTTCCGCAGGATCTTGAGCTCAATTACGCACTGCTGATGCGTAATTTCTCTGGTGAAACCACGCGTAACCCGCACGGTAAGTGATTAATTTCGATTATTTTTCCCGGATGGAAAATTCTTAGAAACCGATCACATACAGCTGCATTTATTAAGGTTATCATCCGTTTCGCTGAAAAACATAACCCATAAAATGCTAGCTGTACCAGGAACCACCTCCTTAGCCTGTGTAATCTCCCTTACACGGGCTTATTTTTTACGCGTAATACAATGAAATAAAAGGATTTATTTCTGGTCACGTCCACACATTGACCACATCGACAAAAAAGCCCCTCGACTGAGGGGCTTCCTGTTTGTAATTACATCCACATAATTTGCTGCCCTGACGGCAACGGGTGCGGTCTTACGGCGTGGACTTCTCCCGGCTTCACGATGTATCGCTGTACCGACTCATAAGTGATGAACGTGGCGCTGCAATTCACGTTCTGACACTGGTGATAACGCTCTTTTGTCGTGTCAGTGATATAGCGACTTGTACGCGCATGTGCGGCATGCTGACATAAAGGACAATGAAACATCGCGAGCACCTCTTCCGGTTTTGTTGATGATGTCATTTTAGTTAATTTATCCTTATAAAACAAACAGATAAAATAAAAACATCACTCATCATCTTCTGTTTCGTACTCCACATCAGAAAGCCTGACCTCAAGCTCTAAGGACGTCGTGAAGCCGCTATTATTCAGAAAATGTGTCACCTTAGTGATTGTCCAGTCCTGCTCGTCTATGACGCGCTTAAAGCCTGACACTTTAACCGGTGTTTCCGTGTAAATATCTGCCCGACCGGTAGCCAGGCTGATGGAGAACTCCGCTACGCCTCGTTGCAGTTTATCCCACTTCGCCTGAGCGGCGCGCATGGCCTGCGCTTTCGTGGCATATACCGTAGTCAGGGCAAAAACGTTGTCAGCTTCACCGGCCATGTATTCACCTTCGCGCGCTTCCGGTACTTTTGGCGCTTTCTTCTGCGTGACTGGTTTCGCTTTCGGGTGCTCCAGTGCGCGCAGGTGTTTTTCTTTCTTTTTGCGTTTCAGTTTTACCTTCTGCTTTTGCGGCTTCGGGTCTTTGGTGTGAAGCCACTTTGCCGTTACACCGGTGTAGGCTCCACGGTCAGCAATCGCAAAATGATGACGGTCACCGTCGCTGCGGGTGATGGTGACCTGCGGGATTTTTTTACCGCTGGCCGTCACCCCCTGCCCCGCTTTGAGAAACAGCAGTTTTCCCATTTTTACCGACACCTCACCGCCGTTGCGTTCTGCAAGACGGGTCAGGAATTTCGCATCAGACTCCTGCGACTGGTCGATGTGCGGGATTTTAATTCCGGCCAGTGACGGAGCGACACTGGCTTCCAGCTTGTTACGGGAGGCTATTGCCTCAACAATCGCACCGAGCGTGGTGTCATGCCAGGAGCCTTCACGGCGGGAATTGAGCGTCCCGCGAAAATCTGCACTCCGTGCGCGGATGGTGACCACATCCGGTGCGCCCCGGTGTTCAACCTCATCAACGGTAAATTTCCCTTTGCATACCAGGGCAAAACCTTTCCAGCCGATATACACCGTCAGGACAGCGCCACGAACCGGCAGCCCGACCTGCCCGTCGGCATCGTTCAGTTCAATATCAAGCTGGTCAGCCTCAAAGCCCCGGTTATCCGTCAGGGTCATGCTTATCAGACGGTCGCTGATATTGCCGGTAATATCCCTGCTGTCGAGCATCAGCATGTAATCCGGCGTCAGCGTACTGCCTGCATCAAATGTCAGCGCATCCAGCATTATCCCGCCCCCGTCATACCCGTGAATTTAGTCGCCATACTGCCAGCCTTACCGATGAGCGACTCCGCCTGTTTACCGATATCGCCATAAAGCGCGGCCAGTGATTCATCAACGCGGGTGAGCGACAGCGTAAAATCAATTTTCCGGGGTGTGCCGTCTGCAAAGAAAATACTCCCTGTTTCACTCACCTTGCTGATGACATACATACCGTAAATCATGCCGGTGCCATCCAGCAACGGCCACGCCCGGCCTTCCTCTGCCATCAGCCTGAGCGTGGTCATCGTCAGCTTTCCGCCGGTCAGTTCGGGATAAAGCACACCGGCAAGCGTGATGTTTTCCTCACCCACACCGAGAAACTGGTAGGCATCCCGTTTACCGATACGGGAATTTGACGGCCAGCGATAATCTGATTCACGCTGCATGGTCTGGTGTGGCAGCGTCTGGCGCATAAAAACAAACATACCTAACGCGAGCATCATTTTTCGTCACCTCCTTAACCGTCATGCATCATGCTGGCACGGGCGCGCGCACGTTTATCCCGCTCGTATTTTTCGAGCGCATCCTGTAACTGGCGGTCAAGCTGTGTCCCCGGCGCAGTACCCCCCGTCAGGCTGATGTGATATTCGTTTTTACTCTGGTCTACATAAGAGCGGCCAGCCGGTGCCGTGACCGGCTGATAAGCCTGATAACCTACATAAGAGCTGGTCGCCGGAATATAACCACCGCTGCCATACGTGGCGGCTTGAGTTCTGGCGGCGGTCTGGTCAAGTGTGTCTGACTCTTTGTTGATAACACCGAGTTTTTCCAGTACCCAGTCAATACCACTGCGCAGTTTGTTGAACGCATTAAGCGGCAGCATCAGCGCGTCAGCCAGTGCCTGCCCGAACATGACGCCCGTGTCACGGCAACGGTTCAGGGTGTCCTGGGTGGCTTTGACCGGGGCAATCAGGTTTTTAAACCACTGCCACGCGGCCTGTAACTTTTCACCCAGCCAGTCAAACAGCGGCTTAAGTGGCGTGAACAGTTCCCCCACCGGCGCAAATGCAGCTTTCAGCCCTTCAACCACACCGCCAAAGAATGCGCTGACAGGCTCCCAGTATTTACGGATAAGTAACGCCCCGGCGACAATGGCGGCCACCACAGCCACAACCGGCCAGCTAATCGCCCCGATGGCCGTCATAACAGCACTGCCAACCGTCGTGAAGATTGCCCCCATTGCGCCTGCTGCCGCGATGATGGCATTAATGCCGGTGATAACCGGCCAGGCTACAAGACCAATGGCACCGATGATGCCAGTAAGCGCCAGCGCGCCACCGACAATGAGGCCGATGGTTGACGCCAGTGATTTGTTTTTCTGGATCCAGCCGTCGAGTTTTAACACATACTTTGTGGCCGTCTGAGTGAGCTTACGCAGTGCGCCTTCCTGCTGGTCAAACAGGTCTGTCCCCACCGCCTCATAAGCGGACTGAAACTCCTTAAAGTCACCGCCGAGGTTATCCTGCATGATTTTAACCAGCTCTTCCGTTTTACCGTCCGAGGCTTTCAGCGTGGCGGTCAGCTTATCCAGTTTTCCGCTTGCTGCCGCTGCCAGTAAAACGTTCGCTGATTTCAGGGCTTCCTCACCAAAAATGGTTTTAAGGTATTCCCCCTTCTGAGACGTTCCCAGCTTGTGTTTATCAAAGCTGGCCTGAATCTCTTTCAGAATGGTGAACAACGGACGCATATTTCCCTTTTTGTCCGAGGTCTTAACGCCAAGCTCTTTGAGTGCATCCCATGCTTTTCCAGTCGGTGCCTGTAATCGGGTGACAACGGCACTGCTACCCGTCCCCGCCATTGACCCCCTGATGTTATTGTCATGCAGCACACCTGTCATGGCTGCTGCCTGCTCAAGACTTACACCTGCCGTCCTCGCAACCGGCCCGAGGTAAGTCAGTGCATCACTGAGTCCCTGAAAATCAGCCGCCGACTTATTCATCGTTGCCGACAACACGTCGCCCACATGGCTGACATCATCATTTGACAGTTGAAAGGATGCCTTAGTCCCCAGCAACAGTTGCGCGTTTTCTTCCATCGACCGCTGATTCGCCAGTGCCATATTCAGCGTGACCGGCGTTGCCGCCTGAATAGCCGCAGCATCTCCACCCGCTTTCGCAATGATAATCTGTGCACCGGCTGCATCATCTGCCGAGGCGGCGGTATTGTCGCCGAGCTGGCGCGCCTGCTTGCGGAGTGCGGTCATTTCGGCGGAGTCTTTTGCCACTCCTAGCACGGCCTGCAATTCTGAGTTTTTCTGCGCAAACTCATAACCGGGCATCAGCAGCTTAACTCCGGCCATCGTTCCCGCCGCCGCAATCCCCACACCGGCAGCGCCCACCGAGGCCATATTTCCGGCCAGTTCCTTTCCGGCCTGATAACGCTGTTTTACTGCGTTAAGTTTTGCCTGTTGCGCACTGACACGCGCCAGCGCGTCGCGCTGACGGTTAAGTTGTGCGGTGGTTTCACTGATACGGTTTTTCAGTCCCTGCTCATCATGTGCAAGATTGCGGGTATTAATTCCCACAGCGGCCAGTTCCCGCTGCTGGCGTTTAACGGAATCCGTCAGGCGGTTATATTTCGCCTGTAAGTCCTCCGCCGCACGCTTTGCGGATTCCAGCACTTTCGCCTGAGCACAGGTCGGACGTTCGGTGTTTTTAAACTGTGTGGCAAGGGCTTCGGCCTCCTGCCGTGCCTTTTCAAGTGCATGACCAGTCACGGCGAGCTGTGCGCTGGTCTTGCGAAATCCCTCAATACGGGATGCGTGACCGTTCAGCTCGCGCAGTGATTGTTGTGTTTCCCGGATATCCCCCGACAGCGACTTACTCGCTGTGCGGATGGATTTAAACGGGCGGGATGCCTGGTCAACAGCCCTGAGCAATACCTGTAATTTTACATTGTTACTCATTCGTGTTTCCGCTTCGCCGGAGCGCCTTTTCGCGCCATGTGATGAGTTCGGTCAGGCTCATGGGATACAGTTCTGATGGCGGCCAGTGAAATATCACTGCCACATCCGCCATCAGGTCATCGACCGAGAGATTTTTCGGAAACGTTACTGCACCGAGTTCGGCGACAAAAAACCGACCACCTTACCGGCCAGCGCCACAAGGTCAGGCAGCTCCAGCGCGGCGACCTCCTGCTCAGTCAGCATCGGTGCCGTCATGCGCGGCAGCACTTTAATCAGTGCATCGACTTCGGAGTTTGCGACCGCAGCCAGACTGACACCGCGCAGCGTCCCGGCATTGGGTTTCATCAGCGTGACCTGTTCGATAACCTGCTCACCACGCTTGACCGGGTTGTCCAGGGTAATCACATTTTCTTTGTTCATGGTTTTCTCACTTCTGAATCAGGGTTAACCGGTCAGCCTGGCTGACCGGATGAAAATCACAGGCCGATATTGCGGCGGTGTTGCTCCAGCCGGTCGACGCCGTTCACCTTCTCAATCATGTTGATGGTGTCGATTTCGACCAGCTCCTTACCGTCCATCGTCAGCCGGAAATAGGTGCAGACCACGGAGATTTTCGACTCGGTGTCTTCTCCCTGTTTACCCTCGCCGGTGTCGATTTCTTTCTGACGGCCACGCATGACCACTTCGACGGCCACCGTTTCACCGGTATCGTCGCGCTGGTAAGAGCCAGCAAAACGAATCGGTACGGCATCCACGCCGGTTGCGGCGTAAAGCTCCCAGATAACCGAATCAGGGAAGCCCCCGAGCGACCACTCCATTGACAGCGCATCGTCATCAAGGCCGAGGTCTACCGGTGCGCTGCCGTTCATCCCCGCACCGCGATAGTTTTCGAGCTTACGGGTCAGTTTTGGCAGCGTGACGGACTTTGCAACGCCCTGATAGCTGTAGCCGTTCAGAAAGACGTTCATTAACTTGAGTTTGCGCGGCATTGCCATCGGTCAGGCTCCTTAATTGCTGTTAACCGAGGTGACCAGACTTGCCAGGTATCTTGAAGTAATACGCTGGCGCAGGGTCAGGTTTTCGAGAGGAGGCACCGGTGTATAGTCGTAGTCGATATACAGTTTTCCGGCCTTGAGGGTTTCCGCATCGTTGGATTCTTCACTGAACCAGCATGTGCCATCCACAATATAACCGTTGTTTTTCAGTTCGCGGAATTTGGCATTGATGCCGTCAATGATGTCGCGGATCAGCGTTGCGGTGATAGGCTTATCAATAGCCCACATGTGCGCCTCAGCCATCGTGTCAGCCAGTACCTGCGCGGTGCGTGTGTAGCTTTCAAAGAGGAACAGCGGGTCATCAGAGCAGGTACGGTTACCCCAGAAACGGAAACCGTCGCGGCGAACCAGCGTTGTGACGCCTGCCTCGTTCAGCAGGTCAGCATCGGTGCCAGACTTCTGCAAATCCCAGAATACAGATGCGCTGATGCCGGTAACACCGTTTACCCCGACATTGGACAGCGTTTTATGCCAGCCCTGCTCCTGGTCGATTTTAGCACGCAGACCCAGCGCACGGGCGGTGGCATACGCGGTGGCGGTGGTACTGGTGACCGTATCCCATGCGAGGAAATCCGGCCAGATGACCATCAGCTCCCGCTGGCTGAAATTCTGGCGGTAGGCTTTCACCTCGGAAATGGTTTTACAGCCCCATGCGCTGATATACCCGAATGCATTCAGTTCCTGGCATACCGATGCCAGTGCGACGGCAACCTCTTTGGTGTCCAGCCCCGGCACACCGAGAATGCGCGGTTTAACGCCGGTAACCGATTCAGCCCCCATCAGGGCTTTCAGTCCGGTGTACTGACCATTTTCGTCGGTGGTGCCGATGATATTGGAAACGGTCTGCGCGAGTTTCGTTTCTTCGTCGTCGCCGGTTCCGTCTTCCACGCGCACGACAACAGTGACCGGTTTTGACTGGTCGGCGATAGCCTGCAACGACGCCGCCAGCGTGCCTTTTTTACCGGCCTTTGCAATTGCGCTCTGCACATTGGTAATCAGCACCGGTTTATTGAGGGGGAAGATTTCCGCATCCGCATCGCTGGCCGTGCAGACCATGCCAACAATGGCGGTGGATACGGTGGAAATGACGCGGGTGCCGTCGTTAATCTCCAGCACCTGCACGCCGTGATGATAGTCACTCATCCGTTTAACTCCGTGGTTAATGGGTGCAACTATTTTCTGTTGGGCAGTGCATGAGACGCTATTTGACCTGACTGGTCAGTGGATGAAACAACAGATAAAGAAAAGGCGGGCAATCAGCCCGCCAGTCTTGATTTGTACTCGCTCAGTTTCCAACTGACAATTTACGTAGCCAAAACGCTATCAGCTCTGACAGCCAGCTTTGAGCGAGTCGAAAAAGTTCATACCTTTCTGCTGGTGAAAGTTTAACTAACAGTTCAACCTATCAATTAATTGATGAACAGGTTGAGGCGTTTTTAATATCTCTGCGTCATCTGAGACGATTTTGCGCTACAGGATTTACGGCTTATCTGGGGGCATTCTTGAGCCCTGACTCCTCTGAAAACATAATTAGGCCATACCTGTGACCTGCTCTTCGTTGGTAAGGTTAGCGAATATTAATCTGAGTCCATTTTCCCAAACTCTGTCAGGCCGAAAACGGAGCTACCAGAAACATGAGCTTGTAAGCCCGCTTCCTGCATGTCACTCAATTCAACTTCTTGGCTATCCTCTAATCCGATAGAGAACATGGGATAGGCCCAGTTCCAATTCGGATCAGGAACCAAACTATTATTCTCTATCTTGAAAAAGCTGACCATGAGATGATGCCTTCCCTGTATCGCCTCTTCATCATTGATGTTGACCAGTACACCAAAGTGCTTGTAGCCGGCTTGTCCATTCTCGAACATTTTTATCTTGGTGCCGTTTCTGAACATCCAAAAAGAATGATTTCCAGTGGAATCAGCGACCTGCAAGTTATCTTCGTCAATTTCCCAATTAAGATATTGTTTGATATCAGACTTTGGTTTGAGTTTTTCGTCATTACTAAACCATTGTATTGCCGGAAGTGGAAGGTGAAGACCTTCCGGCTGGGGAGGCTGACCTGCAGCAATGGAATGCATGATCTCTGTCATTGATGGAAGCCCCATCAAATGCCATACATCATGGATATCCTTTTTAAGTATAAGAAGCCCTTTGGATACACCATCCGCGTAAGTTGACTTTAAGCGGACTAGTATGTCCTTGTTACCATCTTTGTCGAGGTCTTCAATGTTTACTGAAGAAGCCACAACCTCGTCGTCCCCTGCGTCTGGGATGATTGCCCAATACCCAATATCGTAGAATCCAGGTCTGCCAACCACCTTATCTATCAAACTCTGTCCAGAGGGCTCGAAGACCATCAGGAAACGGCTAAGGGCACCATTTGTGCTCACAGCTCTTCCGTAGACTACAACGGAGTTTGAGGTGCTTAGATCGAGAGACTCGCTAGCCACTGAGTCAAACGCCACTGAGTCCAAATGTGTGGCAAGCTGCTGCTGGATGCACTCCCGAGCCATTTCAACTAATTTTTCGCGAACATCAGCAGATCGTATTGGCTGTGAAGTGAAATGGAAAAGCCCTACTGTAGCCGCTATGCCTATTATTCCCGAAATAACGGTACTTAGAACCTGCTCCTTTACCACTTTCACAACTTTCATCAATAGCTTCTTCAACTTCACTTCAGGCACCTAAATACTATTAAACTTGTCATGGGAAAATCCGATTATTATTGTAGAGAACAACAAAAACTGGCCTCGATTTTAGAGTTTTTCCAGTATCTATTTTCCGACTCGTTCGGCGGTAATCCACCGTTATATTCATGAGGCCGGGGTGCACTATAATATTCAACTATATACTCTGTTTGTAGTGGCACATTAAATTTGGTGACAGATATGCATCACGTCCGCTCCTAGCACAGAGCGGACAGTCAGATTAGGTTTTACTCTGTGCCATAGATGAGTAATCTCACACCAGAGCTAATACGATTTATTGCGGCATTTCTGGCCATTCTATATCCGGAGCATTTTCCGGCTGAACGCGATTCAGTAGCACACGGTATTTTTTCCAGTGTGTCAGGCTTAACTTTTCTTCCTCGGTAGCCATATCTAAATCGACAGCATCCTGCAGCGTGGCAATAATTTCACCTGCATATGCAATCAGCTCTTTCTTCTGAGAGTCAGCCGCTCTGACAAGCGCATCACGCTCTGCATTCTCATCATTCACCCACGCATTTCCGTTCCATTTCTGATAATCCCCATCCGGGGAAATGGCTGTCACGTCTGGAGGTAATGCGCCAAGTTCAGAAATATAAATGGCTGCTCCCGTTTTCGTTTCGTAGACGGTCTTTCCGCGATGGTCTTCCATCAGTTCCCATTTCATTTCAGCTGCATTGAAAACGGCAGCAAAACCCGCCGGAATATCAGGCGGTGCAATATCTGTACTGTTTGCAGGCAGACCTGTATGCGGCGGAATATATGCGTCACTTTCACCAATAAATTCATTGGTTCCATCAAGTAAATTGAAAACGCGGATAGTTTGTGCTTCTGCACTCATTCTGAAAGCCATTATGCAAGCCTCACAATATAGTTAAATGCGATGTTTTTGACGGTGTTTTCGGTATTACCCGTAGCATTTACCGTGATGGTGTGTCCGTGCGCACCCAGGGCCACAGTGTGTGCATGGGCACCAATACCTACAGTGTGGTTATGCTGACCAATATCCACCGTATGGGCGTGCGCTCCGGCGGTGCTGGACACCTGATTGTTTCCTGAAGCCTGTACACGCTGTTTTCCACCGACAGAGTCGCCGCCATAAACACCACCGACAGTGTGCGTATGATTGCCCGTACTGTTCGTTGATTTTGTGCCGTGGTTAAATGTACTGACCGTCTTCGTGCCGTAATCAAATGAACTGGTCGTTTTCGTTCCTAAGTCCGTATTTGACGCACTGGCGCTGTGAGTATGCGATTTAATCCCGTCCTGTTCCTGTGACAATACGGCACGCCCACTGGCGGGTTTGCCCTTGATTGTCCAGCCGCGCATATCTGGAATAACACCAGAAGGATAGGCTATAGCCAGTTTCGGATATGCTGCCTTATCAAACGTCTGCCCCTGCATAATTGCATAGCCCGCAGGTGGTGTATCTGATGGCCACGGCAGCGGAACACCAGGCGGAAATGCTTCAATATTTGCCGAGCCGTCAAATTTTACGCCGTTAATTGTCCTTGCCGTTTTCAGCTTTGTTGCTGTAGCCGCATTGCCGGACAGTTCACCAGAAAGGCCTGCACTGAATGTCTGTTTTGCCTCCCATGTCTGGGCTTCGTCGATAATTGGTAGCCGACGAATATTGAAGCTACGCTCCCCAGGATTTCCATATAAGCGGACTGTAAAAAAACGATAGTTGGTTTTGTTTGAAGTGCTGCGCCATACCTGCATTGAACGGGCGACACCTCCGCCTTCACTGGGGCCAACAGTGATATTTATCAGGTTAGTATCAATGACGCCCCATTCCATCCCATCGGGAATATTGGTCATATCTGAAAGCCTGACAGTTATCATGCTGCCCGGTATAAAGTCGTAGGTCTGCCAGTCCAGACTGGATAACCTGTCGGTAACACCGCCGACACCTAATTTAGTGAGTAATGATTTTGAGTTGTATACTTCCGCCCATTCCCCCCAGTCAGTTTCACCGCTGGCGCGGGTTCGCTGAAATGTCCGGTTTTTATAGGCATCCGTTGCTGAAACAGTCGTGTATGTCTGGATATACGATTCAATATCACAACGTTTTTTCACTTCAACTATTGAGCCAACAGCAAGATCTTTAGAGTCGGTGACAGGTGCATTTGTGGCCTGTTTCGTAACGCTATAAATACCAGGCTTTAAAAGGTCATCAAGATCCCCTGAATAAGTCCATCCCGTGGACTGATACCCAACAGCAATCCAGTCCTCCCATTGTGGATTTTCTGCATCCCATGAGGCAGTCAGTCCACGAATGTACATAGTCCCACTACGGGTGGTGTAACGTTGCATCCTCCCATACAGACCGCCTTCAAAGACTTCCAGAATACCCTGCCCAAAACTCCCTTCCTCCGGGAAATGACGGTCAAATGAGGCTATTGATGTACTGCTATTGCGCCATATTCCCAGGTGTTCCGCACCACCTAAAGAATTCAGGTCAATTGGCGTGCTTAATGGGCGAGTCCCGCTTGTAATAACTCTCCATGCACTCCATACAGGACTGACAGGGTTCCATTCTGCATCAAGCATCCGAATGTAAATATTACCGGTTCGGGTGGTGTAGCGTTGTGTGCAGTGAAAGCGACCAGCATTGAATACTTCCAGAACCCCATTGCCTTTATCTTCAGGGTAACCAGACTCTGGTTTTGCAGTGGATTGTGACGGGCATGACCACGTTCCAAGATATTTTTCTTCTGGGCCATAGGAGTCAAGATTGTCAGTGGTTGGAATCATTCCATTGTGTTTCATAAACGTCAGGCTGGTAACGCCAACATTGTCCAGAAAAGCGCCCTTATCTGGAATATCACCACCGTTCTGGTCTTTCTGCAGACGTTTCTCAGCATTGTCATAGGCTGCTTTTACTGCCTTTGGCGTTGCTGCCAGCTTTTCACTGGTGCTGTTTGTTGCACTGCTTAACTGGGTAAAACCTTTTTCTGTCAGCGTGGCGTCAGGATGGCGGCGGGACTGCTCATGCTCTGCGATTTTGTCATCGACGTAATCCTGTGTCGCCATCACTGTGCTGGCATCAATACTCAGCTCAACGGACGCCACGTTACTGACAATAATGACCATGCGGCAGGTCTGCGCACGTCCGGAGCCTTCAGCCAGTTCAGGCTTATAGCTTTCTGCCATGTTAGCGACCGCAATCAGTGTTCCGACATCGTCATACAGACCAAGCTCACGCATCCAGAAACCGCCCACTTCGGGCGGTACAACCAGTTCAGCCACGATATAGTTTTTATTCTTATTATCCACGCTGACTTTATTCAGAGCGTGACGCCAGACCTCATGCACCAGCTTCGTCTGACCGGCATCCGGCACCGGCAATTTGCCATTTCCGTCACCCACGGCCATTGCAGACAGGGTTACTTTTTTCCCGCCGGGGACAGTGGCGGCAGCCAGCTTTGCGGCTCCGGCAGTAGTGATAACGGTTTTAAATTTCGTGCTCATTGTTTCTCACTTATCCGGGATAAACAGTAATAACATCACCATCACAGACCACACCGCCTGTATACAGATAGCCGGGAATGTCCTGGATAATGTTCAGACCGATAAGGTGGCGACTTGCGGGTTTGGCATCGGCAATCAGCCGTTCCATTTCCAGATACATTTCCTCTGTGATACCGCTTTCCAGTACGCCGATATCAAGCCGGAAAGTGCCGGGCGGGTCGTTTGTCTCCCACCATTCCTTTACGTTAATGAGATAGCCGAGCGGCTCCACCACGCGTCGGATTGCGCCTATAGTGCCCTTATGACAGTGAATGAAATAGGCATCGCGGATAACGGCGCGTTTTGTCGCTTCCGGCCACTTTTCATCCCACCTGTCGACCGAAAACGCCCACGCCAGCCACGGCAGCAGATTTGCCGGGCAGGTGTCCGGATTCCACAGCTCACGAATACTGACCGGCGTTTTTTCAATTTCCGCACAGGCTTTTGCGGCGGCGACCTCAAGCGGTGATGAGCCGGTCGGCAGCAGTCGCGAATCACTCATCCGAGCCTCCGGTCACGACGTTGTATTCGGTACAGAAAGACGCCTGCGTACTGTTGAGCACGATGTCGGCCAGCGGAGCAGTCAGTTCGACACGCTGCACGCCTTCCACATGCAAAGCGGCATAAATGGCAGACAGACGGATGTCACGCCCCAGCCGGTGCTGTGCCGTGATATACGCTTCCAGTTTTTTCACAGCAGCAGCGCGAATGGGTTCGCTTTCGGGACCAGGGTAAAGGTAAAGCGTGGCGTTTATCTGGTATTCAACGATGGCGGCAGACTGCACGGTCACGCGGTCGGCCACCGGCCTGACGTCCTCGCCATTAAGAGCGTTACGCACCACCGCCAGCAGGTCTTCGGATGCGACACCGTTATTTTCACGTGACAGCACAGAGATGGTGACGCAGGCCGGAGACGGACTGGTGACAGAGATATCCGCGACACGCCCGTCGGCACTGCGGCCATGATACTGATAGGCACCCACCGACCCGGCGACGCTTAAGCCCTCAAACGCCTGCTGAATACGCAGACGATAATCGGTGTCAGACTCCATCACTGCCGGTGTCGGCGGGATAGTCGAATCATCTGCCGGGGTGATAATCAGGCGCGTGGTGTTGTAATTGGCACCAATCACATCAAGGTCATTACCGGCGGCACAGGCCAGCATCACCGCCCGTGCGGCCTCATTCACACGCTGACGCCAGATAAGCTCGCGATAAGCATTTTCCTCCAGCAGTTTGACGAGAGGCTCGGATTCCAGCGTCAGGGTACGGGCGACCGCCTCCTGCTGGTCTTCCGGGTAAAGGGAAATCAGTGTCGCCTTGCGTTCGGCAAGAATGGTTTCAAAGTCCAGCTCCTCAACCACATCCGGTGCGGGTAGCTGGTTCAGGTCGATAATCGGCATGGTTTCAACTCACAGGGATGGTTAACGAAAGTGGCTGGCCGGTGTCGTTATGCTGGCCGGTTAACGTGACCGTCATTCGCCCGTCAAAGCTGCGCGCCGTGGTGACGGATGCCAGGGTGACGCGGGGTTCCCATTTCAGCACCGCCATGTAACAGGCGACCTTAATCTGCAACTCAAGCGCCGGGGTCTGCGGCTGGTCAATCATTGACGCCAGCAACGAGCCGTAATCACGACGCATCACCCGTGAGCCGACCGGCGTGCGCAGGATATCGCCGATACTCTGGCTGATATGCTCAAGGTCAGTGACAGTCTGGCCATCACTGCGATTCATTCCGAGATAACGTGCTGTCATTTTGTCCCCTGTGTCCAGTTGTCTCCTGACTTAACACCACCGTGACCGTGGTCATCCACCTGAACGCCGTTAGACGTGAATTTCCCGTCGGTATGCTCGATGTTGCCGTGCATCTTCCCGCCCTTCTGCACTTCCAGCGTGCCGGTAGTCAGCTTGTTAGTGCAGACCACTTCCGGTGTGTCCAGGGTGACGCGGGTTGATGCTTTCACCGTGACCACCGGCACCGTGGCAGTAACAGAATCAGAAGCCGTCACGCTGGCCGTTTTAATTCCGCTTACCGTAAGTGCACTGGTTTCGGGTTCATATTCAATCACCGCCCCGTCAGGGAAACGGATATGCAGGGCATCCGCCGACGCAGACGGCGCGGGGTTATCGCCGGAATAAATCCCCGGCAGAACGAACGCCGTGTCGAGTTCACCGCCCACGGCCAGAATCAGCACCTGTTCCCCCACGGAAGGTGCCCACCATGTGCGCGAACGCCCGGCGCGATGGGTCAGCCACTGAAGCCAGTCAGTGCACATGCCGCCGGTCTGCACACGGCAGCGACCGGCGTTAAGGTCGGTTTCGACGATAATGCCGGTGCGGATCATGTTGCGCAGTGCGCGCGCGAGTTCCTGAATATTTGCGAGAGTGTTCATAACGGGAAGGATGCCGCCGGGTCATACCGGCGGCAATGTGACGATGAGGTGTCGGGAATGGCACAACTAACGGTCGAGGTGAGCCAGAATAATCTCTTCAATCATCTGCACATCCTCACCGGTAAAGCCGAGCAGAGGACGAGCCGGATAATCAATTTTCTTACCGTCTTTCCGGTTTTCTTCCGACAGACCGAACTGATGCACGCTGGCTATTTTCGGTGACTTCCCGCCGTAAAATTCCATTGATGCCTGTTCCGGGCTGGCGCGGATATGCAAAAAACGACTGGTGATAAGTTTCGCAAACATTTTTCGCTTAACACGACCAGTCTTTTTTCTGGCGCTCTGCTGCTGGCGTGGCGCGTAGGGTGTGCCGTCCGGAGCTTTCTGTGCCATCACCCGACGCTGCTGACTCTGCCGCAGGCGTTTCGCCAGTTCGGCACTCAGTCGCCGACGCCCTGACGGTGACAGCGATTCAATCAGTCCGGTCAGCCGGTCTTCAAAACGCTTAAACTCATTCATCCCACTTGCTCACCAGTTCGCCATTGATATAAAGCTCCATCGGGCGGGTGACCGGTTCTGGCGGCGGAGGTTCCGGGATATTCTTCACATGCAGCGCGCCGTCCACCTCTCTGACCAGCGTGCGCTCGGTCAGCATCAGGCTGATGCTGATATCAAAGCTGCTGTCATTGTTGATGTCTGCATAAAACGTGAAGCCCTTTTTCTGGCCTTCGTCGGTGGTCATGATGTCGGGCTGATTTTCCCGCAGCCACGCCAGCACCGGCACAATGAGCAGGTCAAAATCACCGGTAAAGTCGGTCACAATGACATTGAGCGTGTAACGCTTTTCGAACGACAGCGACGTCGCCAGTGTGGAGGCAATACTCCCGTTATCAACGAATATCCGCAGCATCTCGGGACTGGTTTTCAGTACCGTGACGGCATCAGTCAACGCCCTGCGCAGGCTGTCGGGTTTGAGCATCGTTTTCGTCCTGACAGTGTTTAATCATTTTTACCTGGCTGGCACAGCGTGCCAGCGCGTTCTCAAGCTGCCGGATATCGGCACTTAAATCACCGTTCTTCTGCGGGTCACTGCCCGGCATCGGGCAAAGACTCACTTTCGGGCAGGCGTTGTGGACAATCACTGGCGTCGGTGCAGGCCGGGCGCTGGTGCAACCGGCGCACAGCATCAGGCAGGCCAGTGCCGTACCAGCGGCGAAAATCTTCGTTTTCATTGAGTAACCTCGTGATGGTTTTCTCGCGCTGTACTTCACGCTTCGCGGCGTTCTCCAGTTCCTGACGCAGTGCCACCTGCGCCAGCTCGTTTTTGTCTGCCCTGGTGAACGCAACATGAAGCTGATTTTTCAGCATGGTGATGGTCGTCTGCTGACCGCTGGCGACGTTGTTCGCCCTGTCCAGCGAGGCGCGCAGGCTGGCGTTTTCATGCTTCGCCAGAAACAGACCGGCCACCGCCAGTGATAACAACACAACCAGCACAATCATCAGCTTTGACATGATTCCCGCCCCTCAAAACGCTGACGGCAGGCCGTACGTATCAGCCGGAAGAACACCGACGCCACGAAGTAAATCAACGCGGTAAAAATCCACCCGGCAGCGACCAGCGAGATAAACGTCGCCACCATCACCACCAGAGCCGCCGCCCGTCTGCACCACGGCACCGGCTGCAAAAACAGCGACGTGACAATCTTCACGGCCAGCGATTCCGGTGGCAGCGCCCGCCCGTAGCGTTCCAGTACATACTCCGTGGCATACACGCCGACACCACCGGCAACCACACAGATAACCGTCGCCAGAATCGCCCAGGTGGCGACAAAACTGACGGCCACGCTCTGCGGGTAAATCAGGGACAGTGCCAGCATCAGCGCCAGCGACACGTTCAGCATCAGTGAAAGGAATAATTTCTTCATGGTGTTTACTCCGTTTAAGCCGGTACGCCGCCAGCGGTACGCCAGACGGTGACCAGTTTTTCCAGTGAATGCTCACGCTGACCGTAACCGGCACCCGGCAGGGACGCCCAGATATTGCGACAGCGTGAAATGGCGCGCTCAATGCGTCCCGCCCGGATGTCATCCAGTGCACCGCGTTCGCGGATCAACTGAATGGCGAGTCTGTCCTGTGACAACGGACTGAAATCCGGCAGGGCAAGCTGTTTGCGGTAGTGCGGCCAGAACAGGTAAAGCTGCTGATAGCGACCGGAGGCCGTGGACTTTTCACCGCGACGGTTAAACACCTTCGCCGGTCGGCCATGCGCGAACGGGTGGTCACTGTAGTCGGTGAAGATTTCCGGCTTTCCGTCCAGTCCGGTGACTATCACGTCATAGCCCCGTTTTTTCGTCAGCGGATGATTCGCCGTCCCTTCGGACACCGCCAGCATGTCGAGAAAGGCGGCGATATTCTGGTGCGTGTTAATTACCGGCATTACGGTTTCCCCCTGCCCTTAAAGCGGCGCTGAATGGCAATCTCAATCACCTGATAACCGGCGATACCCAGCATGGAGCCGATGCCGCACACCGCAGGCAGTGACAGGTCAGGAAACTGCACCAGAACAACACCGGCAACCATTGAGACAAAACCACCGAGCAACATGCGCCCGATAAACAGACGCGGGGTGATGGGTTCACCACCGGCAAGCACCTTGCCGACAACAATCAGCACTCCAATCATGAAAAGCGACAGGACGCTTTTTTCTTCTGCTGTCATGCGTTACTCCCACAGATTGACAGTTTCAGCCACGGGCGCGGTCTGAACGTCAGGCAGTTCGACGGCGGTGCCGTGTGGCAGCACCGCACCCAGTTCAGCCAGTCCCGGATTTGCGGCGAGCACGGTCTCAACCACGCCCTCAGTGCGCCCGTAATACCGGACACAAATGGCGTCGAGCGTGTCGCCCTGTAGCGCAAAGGTCTTCATCAGATTTGACTCACGATGCAGCGCGGCTTGTCCTGGATACGCGCCACCGCCCAGCGCATATCCCGCCACAGTTCATCAATGGTGCTGTCAATGCTGTCAGCCTTCTTGTCGCCTTTCGCACTGGCATCCACGCCGCGATAACGCTCATAAAGCGACGCGGTCGCCATCGCACACACGGCACGCTCGTAGTAAAAAACTTTGATGCTTTCACCGTCGATGTCGTCCGCCGGAACGTCCGCCAGACGCGTAAAACCGGCGGCAATTTTCTGTTCGCGGTACTCGTACAGCTCCGCATTCGTCTCCGCCATGCCTGACTTGATGGCCTCACGCAGACGGGCGGGGGCGACGGTCTGCTCAAGGCGCATACGTTCCCGGACGCGCTTCGGGTCGATATCGGGAAAAAAGAACGTGTTTTTAATCACCGGCTCGTCGCCTGCCGGTTGCGGGATGACCACCGTACCCTCACCGGACACGGGAGCCTCCTTTCGCGGAATAATCAGCGTCATCATGACTACCTCTGAAAAGTCGGGCGGTGGACGCCGGTGCAGTGTCAGGTGATTCACCCTCACTGACCGGCGTGCCGCCCTGGCGCGGGGCGCATTCGGTTGTTAACTGGCTTTCTTTTTCGGGCGTCCACGTTTTGCCGGTGTCACGCTCCGGGTCTTACGCGGGGCGCGGGTGGCCGCTTTTGGCTGCGGCTCCGGCTTCGGTTTCAGCTCCCGCTCCAGTCGTTCAATCTCTTTTTTGACGCCTGCCTGACAGTCAAGCTGTGTCGCACGTTGCAGGTGAGCCAGCGCACCGGCGGCATCACCAGCGTCACGCAGAAACAGACCGGTGATTTTGTGCAGCTTTGCGCGCACTTCATCAGGCATGTCAGCTGTGGCGGTCAGCTCAAGGGTGTCCGTCAGCAGGCGGGGCTCCACAGACTCACCGGCAGCGTGAGCGCGCATGGCCGCGAGCGCCACCTCCTCGGTGAACATGTACGGCGGGGTGCGGCGGTGTTTACCCGGCATGGTCAGACCGTACTTCAGGGCATAACGGGCAATCTCCAGCGCACCGGCAATATCGCCGGTATCCAGACGCCACAGCATGACCGTCATCAGAATGTCATCCTGTGCACCTTTGCCCTGCTCCAGCACGCCGTTCACCCACGGCAACCAGAACGGCAGCAGTTCGCGTTTTTTCGCGGCCTTCAGCTCTTTTGAATAAATCGCTTTCAGTGTGCGCTGGTCTGCGGCCAGCTTGACCAGCATCTGCTCATAGACAGTTGCATGTCGCAGCGGGGCGGCTTCCCGCTGCGCGGTCATCGCTGCCGAGACCCGCATCATGTGGCGCTGTGCGGGACTCGTCATCGGTTACGCTCCCGGCTCTGCGGTCGCCTTAGCCGGTGTGGAGAAATCACCGACCTTAATTTTTTCCACCAGACAACCGGCGGCGTAGTCTTCCACCACGTAATCAATGTTCATTGACTCGTAGTTCTCCACGCGGTCGAGTTTCGGGTTTTCCTCAATCACGCGGCGATGGCTGTCATCCATGTAGTAGATGGACAGGTTTTCCAGCTTCGTGATGAGCATCGCATCTGCCGGGAAGTACGGGACGCGCACCGCCGGCAGGTTACCGATGCGTTTCTGGCTGATGATGACGTCAGCGGCCAGCATTTCGCTGTTATCCTGCTCCTTGTTAACGATGGGGAAATACTTGTCCGCCAGTAGCTGACGTCCCACAATCACCACAAGGTCAGGGTCTTCCTGATACCACGGCTCAATCAGGTTGTTGGTCGCATCCATCACCAGTGCATCGAGGCTGGCATAATCACCGCCCTTACCCACGCGGATAACCTCAGAGGTGGTATGGCCTTCCTCGTCAGTGACCTTGCTCATCACGCGCGCCGGAGCTTCATTGCGGTATTTCTGCAGCCAGCCGACCGCCACATCCTGCAACATCGGATTGCTGCTGCGGTCAGAGGTTTCGGCACGCTTCACGCCGTTAAAACCGGCCATGATGAAATCAAGGGACTGGCGTTTGATAATGGCGTTACGGACACGGAGCTGGAAATCCTGATAACGCGCCCACAGGTCAAGCGTTTTGTAGCGGATATAAAAATCGAAGTTAATCTGGTCGCATTCGTACTTGTTTGACGCCAGCTTCGAGAAGTCCTTCGGCTGACGCTCGGTGCCACCGGCGGTGTCGGTGGTGCTGGCGATGGAGCCGGTGACACCGATGCCAATTTTTTCCCCTTTCATTTCGCTGACCGGCACAATGTTGATGCGGGTCAGAAAGTCAGAGGACTCCTGCATGGTGTTCATCAGGGTCTGGGTGACCGACGGTTCAACGGTGAATTTTTTCGACACATCACCGGCGTCGATGCCGTTCAGTTCGGCAACACGGGACAGGTAGGCATTAAATTTAAAGCGGGTTTCCTGGCGCATAGTTTTTCCTGAAATTAAGGGTTAATCGTGAAGGTTTTCCCGGACTGACTGACGCCGGTCAGCAGTTCGTCATCAGGGCGTCACCGCCACCACCGGTGGCCTTGCTGCGGCGCTGCTGGGTCAGACTTTCGGTGTGGTCGAGACTGTTTTTCAGGCGGGTGAATGCCTGGCTGGTTTCATCCGCCCTGTCAGTCACCTCCTGCTTAAGTGCGGAAAAGGCGGTTTCCACCTCAGCGAGGCGCTGCTCAGTGGCGCTCAGTTTTTCCTGCACATGTTCAGCAACAGCGGTCACCGCTTCATGCACGTCATTCAGACGGGCGTCATCGCTGGCCTGTTTGCGGCCAAAAATGGATTTCACCTTTTCGGTCAGGGCGGTGAACACGGTTTCAGGCAGGTCTTCAAATTCCAGCTCAACGGGCGTTGCCACTGAAATCAGGTTTTCAGGGCTTAATTTGAAGCGGTTCAGGGGGTTGTGTTTTGCCGTGCGGCAGAATTCCAGGTATTCCGTGCCGAGGCTTGCCGGGTCATCGGTGACGGCCAGCCCCACCAGATAACATTTGCCGGTGTTGGCAAAGTTCGGCTGAATTTCCATTGAGGTGTAGACCTTCTGCGCGGCCTTGTTCATCGCGATAAGGTCATCGGTCGGGGTGATTTTCGCAAACAGCGCCCATTTGCCTTTCAGCGCCGAATCGTCGTCAATCTTTTCCGCCTTCAGTTCGGCCACATCGCCATAACGCTTAAAAATACCGTCAGGCAGGATGCCGCGCAGATGTTCCAGGTTAATGCGGCAACCATAGACACGCGGGTCAAAGGTTTCGGCCATTTCCTGAATATCCTGCGCACTGATGACACGCCCGTCACAGGTGTCACCCTCAACGCCGATACGAAAGAATTTTGAGACTTTTTTTGCCATTGTCAGGAGTCCTGAATAGTGATTAGAGGAGTCACATGTCGGCATCAGTTTCCCGACGATGCGCATCCTCCGCCATCAGTCCCGGATGGCTTATCACTGACACAACAGCACCTTAGCGAATCGCGGGGCGCGACTCAGTAGCCTTGCCGTGTATTCATCACGGCGAGGTATTCATGACCATCACCACAGACACCACTCTTTTACACGACCCGCGTCGTCAGGCGGCGCTGCTGTACTGGCAGGGGTTTTCCGTGCCGCAGATTGCCGCCATGTTGCAGATGAAACGCCCGACGGTGCAGAGCTGGAAACAGCGCGACGGCTGGGACAGCGTTGCCCCCATCAGCCGTGTCGAAATGAGTCTGGAAGCGCGGCTGACCCAGCTCATCATCAAACCGCAGAAAACCGGTGGTGACTTCAAGGAAATTGACCTGCTGGGACGCCAGATTGAACGACTGGCACGGGTAAACCGTTACAGCCAGACCGGCAACGAGGCAGACCTTAATCCGAACGTCGCTAACCGCAACAAAGGCGGGCGTCGCAAACCGAAAAAGAATTTTTTCAGTGACGAGGCCATCGAAAAGCTGGAGCAGATTTTCTTTGAGCAGTCTTTCGACTATCAGTTGCACTGGTATCGCGCCGGGCTTGAGCACCGCATTCGCGATATCCTGAAATCCCGCCAGATTGGCGCGACGTTTTATTTTTCCCGCGAGGCGCTGCTGCGCGCCCTGAAAACCGGTCATAACCAGATTTTTCTGTCGGCCAGTAAAACGCAGGCGTATGTGTTCCGTGAATACATCATCGCCTTTGCCCGTCTGGTTGACGTTGACCTGACCGGTGACCCGATTGTCCTGGGCAATAACGGCGCAAAACTGATTTTTCTCGGCACCAACTCCAACACCGCGCAGAGCCATAACGGCGACCTGTACGTCGACGAGATTTTCTGGATCCCGAATTTTCAGGTACTGCGTAAGGTGGCATCAGGTATGGCCTCACAGAGTCACCTGCGCTCGACCTATTTCTCCACCCCGTCCACGCTGGCGCACGACGCCTACCCGTTCTGGTCGGGTGAACTGTTTAACCGGGGACGCGCCAGCGCCGCCGAACGCGTGGAAATCGACGTCAGTCATAACGCCCTTGCCGGTGGGCTTCTCTGTGCGGACGGCCAGTGGCGGCAGATTGTCACCATTGAGGACGCCCTGAAAGGTGGCTGCACGCTGTTCGACATTGAGCAGCTTAAACGCGAAAACAGCGCCGACGATTTTAAAAACCTGTTCATGTGTGAATTTGTTGACGACAAGGCGTCGGTGTTCCCGTTCGAGGAGCTGCAACGCTGCATGGTCGACACGCTGGAAGAATGGGAAGACTATGCGCCGTTTGCCGCCAATCCGTTCGGCTCCCGCCCGGTATGGATTGGTTACGACCCGTCACACCGTGGCGACAGCGCCGGATGCGTGGTACTGGCACCGCCGGTGGTGGCCGGTGGCAAATTCAGAATACTTGAGCGTCACCAGTGGAAAGGCATGGACTTTGCCACCCAGGCGGAATCCATCCGCAAACTCACCGAAAAATACAACGTCGAATACATCGGTATTGATGCCACCGGCCTCGGTGTCGGCGTGTTCCAGCTTGTGCGCTCGTTCTATCCCGCCGCGCGCGATATCCGCTACACGCCGGAAATGAAAACCGCAATGGTGCTCAAGGCAAAAGACGTTATCCGCCGTGGCTGTCTGGAATATGACGTCAGCGCCACCGACATCACCAGCTCGTTTATGGCTATCCGCAAGACCATGACCAGCAGCGGACGCAGCGCCACCTATGAGGCCAGCCGCAGCGAGGAAGCCAGCCACGCCGACCTCGCCTGGGCGACCATGCACGCCCTGTTAAATGAGCCTCTCACCGCCGGTATCAGCACCCCGCTGACATCCACCATTCTGGAGTTTTACTGATGAGCAAGAAAAAAGGGAAAACACCGCAACCTGCGGCAAAAACAATCACCGCCAGCGCCCCGAAAATGGAGGCATTCACCTTTGGTGAGCCGGTGCCGGTACTCGACCGCCGTGACATTCTGGATTACGTCGAGTGCATCAGTAACGGCAGATGGTATGAGCCGCCGGTCAGCTTTACCGGTCTGGCAAAAAGCCTGCGTGCTGCCGTGCATCACAGCTCCCCGATTTACGTCAAACGTAATATTCTGGCCTCGACATTTATCCCGCATCCGTGGCTGTCCCAGCAGGATTTCAGCCGCTTTGTGCTGGATTTTCTGGTGTTCGGTAATGCGTTTCTGGAAAAGCGTTACAGCACCACCGGTAAGGTCATCAGACTGGAAACCTCACCGGCAAAATATACCCGCCGTGGCGTGGAAGAGGATGTTTACTGGTGGGTGCCTTCCTTCAACGAGCCGACACCTTTCACGCCCGGCTCCGTGTTTCACCTGCTGGAGCCGGATATTAATCAGGAGCTGTACGGCCTGCCGGAATATCTCAGCGCCCTTAACTCTGCCTGGCTGAATGAGTCGGCCACGCTGTTCCGCCGCAAGTATTACGAAAACGGCGCTCATGCCGGATATATCATGTACGTCACTGATGCCGTGCAGGATCGCAACGATATCGAAATGCTCCGCGAAAACATGGTGAAGTCGAAGGGCCGCAACAACTTTAAAAACCTGTTTCTCTATGCCCCACAGGGGAAAGCCGACGGCATTAAAATTATCCCGCTCAGTGAAGTGGCGACGAAGGACGATTTTTTTAATATCAAAAAAGCCAGCGCCGCTGACCTGCTGGACGCACACCGCATCCCCTTTCAGTTGATGGGTGGCAAGCCGGAGAACGTCGGGTCACTGGGCGATATTGAGAAAGTGGCAAAGGTCTTTGTCCGCAATGAGCTAATCCCGTTACAGGACAGGATTCGGGAAATAAACGGCTGGCTCGGTCAGGAGGTCATCCGCTTTAAAAACTACTCACTGGACACTGACAACGGCTGAACATCGCCGCCTGCGGGCGGCTTTTTTACAACCCGCCATCACGCCCTCACACGCTCACCACCGCACAAAACAGCCCGCAGACACACCAACGCCCCGGCGAACAATCTAAACGCCATCACGACGCGCTCAGACGCTGAAAAAATAAAATCAGCACCACCGCCAGCGCGCAGTGCTTTCCCCGCCTCGCCCGCCCGCTTCATGAGGCGATTTTAATGCAGTGGCATGATTTAGCCGAATCCGCGCCATTGTTGACATTGATGTTTTGATATGGATATGGCGTAAGCATGCGAATTCATTCAAGATGATGCAAGAATGATGAAATTATGGTACAGATCGATTAGCCATAATATGCCCCACGTTGTTACATGTAGTTCATAAGAGTTATGGCTCATAGGGATTTATACAAAATATATATAGGTAATTATCATGTCAGGTGAAACTCAAAATATTTCAGCAATGGCAGAAAAAATATCTTCAGACCTATTCAAATGGTTTAAGTGGGAACTCGTTGGTCCAACCAATGAAAACTTTCCATGCATGAAAAAAGATCAACATAAAACACTAGCCGGAACACATCCAACTGATGTTGTATTTTCTTATAAAGATCCCTATTTGAATAGAACTATTTTTTTAAATACTGATTTAAAAAGCTATATTAAAGGCTCAATTACAGCAACTAAAATGCGCAATGCTTTAGTATCTCTGGCTAATTCTATTGACTGTGCTCAAGGTTGTAAAGAATGGAAGGAGCGTTATTCTTATAAAAGTGGTGCATCAGAAGTCAGAGGCATGCTCTTTGTATACAACCATGACGGAGACTTTGACCAATCTTTTTATGATGTATTCTATCAATCTCACAATACTGAAACTGATAAGAAGAAAAGAGGTATTAATCTTGACAATATACCGGTAAGAGCCGGTCAAAAAATACACATCATTGAACCAAGAACTATAAACTACTTGCAGTCAATAATCTGCGATTTATCACAACTAAGCCACAAAAGAGAGTTTCCACTCGGTAAAAAATATCAATTCTTTTACCCAGACCTTTCACTACATAAAGTAAGCGGTTCGCCCGAAGAACTTCCAGCAACTGTAGAATTATTGACAGGCCCATTCCTTATTATAAAACATAATGACGTCAGACATTGCAATGAAGAAACATCACAATGGGAAACTACATTTAAACATGGTTACATTATTTATTACAATGGCGAAGGAAAAAACGAGCTAGAGTTTATTTATATTCTAGACACGCTATCTAAATATCAATTACTAGATGGCAATGAAAATATAAGAATTAGAATAGTTAACCCTAACATACATAAAGATGTTCGCAGTATTTTTATGCGTGCGAAGGATAGTTATTGTCAAGAATGGGGGTTCGATGAACATAAAAAAACGATAATAGATGCTATTGATTTTCAACAGGTAGAATTTACAAAGCCTCGTTTTAGTTCGGTAGAGATTGGTTGGGAGCGACAGGCATGAAAATTGGATTATATAGTGTAAATGATAAGGCAATGTTTGACGCATTGAATCAAACTAAAGTCACTCATGAAGATATGAAAAGTCTCTTTTTTAAAAGAGGAATGATTATATCCAAAGAGACTAAACGAAAAACATTGGCTTTGGATTTTTCCAGATACTATCATGGCTATTCTGATTTTGAATTTCTTTCAAACATACTCGGTTCTGTTGGGCGGAGAGAAAAAGTATCAATTAACATTATTAATACAAATATAGATAAAAATAGTATGGAAAATACTATTAAATCTATTTGTGAAGATCTTCAAAAAGAAGGCGATATAACTAATATAAATTACACCGAGAATGGTTTTGAAGTATCAATCAAATATGTGAAACTAGATTTCAAAATGAGCGAGTTTCGCCAATCCTCATCACGTGAAGCCAAAATACAAGTTGAAATGAATGAAAGCGGTGAATTTATCACCCGTTTCCCTCAAAATGCTAAAGCAAGGGAATTCAACGAGCGCCTCGTGGAGAAGATCAAAGAAGACAACAATGAGGATCCAGCCAGTCTTGATGAAATTTCGCTCGAAACTGTTAAATCACCAGCAGAAAGAAGCAAGTTTTTTGAGCAACTAATCTCAAGCATACCTAACTACAAATGCATTGACGTATCGGATGTATACGTTACGCATCCAATTCTTGAGTCAAATAAGTCTAACGAAAATGAAGATGATTCTGATGATGACGATACAATTATTGACACAGGATATCATATCTCCAAAGCTTCATTAAAAGGGCGCAGCGTTCTTGACTCTCTCGAGTTTAAAGAGTTGTTAGGAAAAGGATTTTATATTACCAAAATCATTTGGAGTTCTGTTGTTGACACTTATAAAGACTCGGACAAATATGAATTCGAGGCTCAATTTGTCGACCCAGATAATTGCAAGTTGTTCTCGTATATCGTTCGCGGTGTTTATAAGTACAAAAATATAAACGAATATGCAAATCGTCAAAATGTAGATAAAGAGAAGGAAAAACTGCTATTATTAGCACTTGAAAAAACCGCTCGCGAAATTTCAAACAGTATTATCGCCTCAAACACAATTGAGGTTGTTACTGATAAATAAAAGGAGTTGTTATGAAAACAAAATGGTTTACTGCCAACTTCCCTGCTGGACTTGATAGTTTATATCAGTCTATCATTAACACTCCTTTTGATAGTGATAAAGGCTGGGGATTTAGTATCAACTCATATGAAGAAAATGCAATATCATCTCGATACATCGAGAAAGTAGAGGTCAACGAGATAATCGTTGATCCATATGGAAACGAGACTCAATATACACAGCTAAAATATATTCAATTTAACTTTTGGCTTTACACAACAAAAGGTAAAAACTTCATCTTAATCATTGAGTCGCCTCCCAGAAGCATTAAGAACTTCATATCAAACATAATTAAATCAACACATTCTGATTTTAATGTGTCAAATCTCAACATCAAAATTGAGGACTTCATTTATTTCCTGACCCCGCACTTTGAAAAAATACAAGTGCACAAGGCAAAATTAAAAGACTTAACGTTTAGCAAACACACATCCGGCATACTGGAACTTGAGTCATCAAGTGACGCACTTATGGAAATAAGAAACATTTTCAAAAATGCAAATTTTACAATTGATAAAGTCAAACTTAATGTTAAGGATGTGACCGGTTATGAGTCATTAGAAATTAACACAAATGGGTCCATTTCACTTTCAGAGCAAATTTTTGACAAGGTGTATCTAACCATAGAAAGGTTTGCCCTTTAAGTTAACAATACAATTCAATTCTTTTGATGTAATAAAAACGGCCTCATTAAAAATGAGGCTTATCGTTTTATTATTGTAGCCATGCCATCTGGTTTTCACCTTTTCCTCCAGCACAGTATTAATACACACCTTATATAGTTTTATCTCTTAGATATTCACACTATTTCAATCTATTACAGTTGTGAACCCTGGCCATCCATCAGCGACCGGATAAGCGAATTTTTTCCCGTCATAATTTACGGTCGCGCCACGCGCCAGCGCCTCAAGCTCCCATCGCTGTGGCCTGATACCGTTCTGAGCAAGGTCAACGCGGATACGGGTAATTTGCATTCGTTCCGACCGGGTCAGTCTGGCCGATGGCGCTATTTCATGCGGTTTTAACGGGCTTCCGTTTCTTTGCTGACGGTTTGGTCTTCTCAGACCGTGTTTTAATGCACCTCTGAGCGCCCTCACGACCTCTTGGTCATTCCATTCGATAACACCGTCATCTACCAGATTAAGCACTGCTGCGGCGTGTTCAGAAGGCGTGGGAGCCGGTAACGAAGTATCACCACCGGTGAGCTTTCCACAGTTATTGACAGGACTCCGAGGCGCGGCGATGCCGCTTTTTAAAGTCAAAGGCTCAACGACCGGAACTTTCGGCACAATGCGCCAGTCCGTGGTTCTGGTGATATGAATATGACGCGCGCCGAGATGCGGTGCGTAAATGCCGACCACTCTCTCGACTTCTTCCTCGTACTCGTTAACGTCATCCGACGGGCTACGGGCGACTCTGACAGTCTGACAATCGCGCGGAACATTTGCCCCACCCTGCGCGCTGATATACAACGCAAAATCACCACTGTCTGCGGCGGCGCGTGCAGCCTCGACGCGCTCGTCAAACTCATCAGCAATGCTGACGCCGCGCGGCAATTTGCGTAGTTCACGGTAAGCCCCCATTGTCGGCAGGCCAACCGTTTTAAATTGCGGGATGCGCCACGTTGACGCCCATGCGGTAACAGCCGCTGCAGTGTCTTTCAGCGGCCTGCCGGTGTCGTTATCGAGCTGACCATCCAGTGCATAGCCGTCGATGTTTTTTGAAATGTATTTCGCGATATATCCCGCAGCACCGCCCCGGTTAAGGTGTTTTGCCTGAAAACGGTTTCGCGCAGCTCCTCTTTCGTCTCCATCCTCTTTGAGCGCGTAGCGACGCATGATTTCGATAATCTGGTTACGCTGGCGTGGATTACAAAAAAGCATCATATGCCAGTGCGGCGTTCCGTCGTGGTGTGGCTCGACGACACGCAAACCGTAGACCTGTAAATCATTATCCTTGAATGCCGTGCGCATCAGGCTCCAGATGCGGCAGAGATAACGCTGCGCATCCTTTGGATTAAATGCCTCATCGTTCCAGCCGTGATTAAGCTGAACGGTTTTACTTTCGCCTTTTCTGACCTGACGTGTCGGGTGATACTTTGACGGCGCGGTCAGCGTGATAAACATCCCCACATCACCCTCTGCGGCGGCGTAACGCTCAATACCGGCAATGGTGTTCATCAGCTCCATCCGGCGAATTTCAGGATTAGAAATACTGCCCATCACCTTACTGATAAGGTCGATGCGCTCGCCGGTTTCCCTGTTTTCGAGGTCACACGATTTAAGAAATTCCAGATTTGCCTGGCGGCGCGCACGCACATCACGAATGGCATGTTTACTGGCATAAGGAGAACGGTCTTTATTGACCTCCCCGACAGCAATCAGTAACGCCTCATGCCAGCGCATACGCTGGCCTTTAAGCTGATGAGTCCACCACTCATCGTTAAACAGGCGGGCAATGGCAGAATATGCCTGCCTCGTGGTCATCTGCCCTTTACGGTATTTTTTCCAGTAAAGCGGGGAAATATTGAAAGCACGTGCAGCGCCAGCAACATGACCATAGAGGTGAGCCTGCGCCTCATCCGTAAACAGCGATTCTTTTTCGCCATGTGCATCAACCCAGGCATCGCAGAGTTCCTCATACATCATGAAAAGCTGCGATGAGATACGGGCAGCAAACTTTTTCAGCTCCTTGTCATTCATCCCCGGCAGGCGCGCATACTGGTCGCGCTCTGCCAGAAACAGCAACGACGCGTCGGTGTTCATTTCATGGCGCTGATTCACACGCTCAATGCGCGGCCATAAACGACGCTGAAAAGTGGATGTGAGGAAATAAAACCCGTGCACCGGGCTTTTATTGCGCCGGATGTAGTCATAGCGTGAAGTAAACAGCGAGCGCAAAAAGTAAGGCAGACGGTTAATCGTGGATAAAACCCCTTGCACCTGACGCATCTCGTCACGTGTAAGGGGTCTTTCGCGCCCGACAGCCTCGCGTGGCGCGTTCCATGCATAAGCACCGGTAAACGCCTTACCGGTGCCTGCGGCAAATGCTGACGGAGGGACAAAACGCCCGGAGGCTTTAACGGCCATATGAGCCAAAAGCCTCTGAACAACGCCTGCTGAGTTGCTCAACCTGCGCGTTTAAATCAGCAAAAGACTTTGCGCTTCCGGTCAGAATATCGTGATGCATCAGGCCGGAAACGAGCTGGCTTAATTTCGGATAATAACCAACCACCGCCAGCCATTCCTGACCGGCGTTTTTACCGCTTTCCGCTCTCTTTTTCTCGTGGAGAATAAACTGAAAGCTGTCACTGGTAACGACATAACGTTCGCCAATTTCAATACGAATACTCATGCCGTTCTCCGGTAATGTTTGTTTTTTGCTTCAAAGACTGACTGGCAGGAAACACAACGCGTGGCTGACGGATAAGCCGCACGACGGGCAGCAGGTATTGGCGCGTCACACTCTTCGCAAACCAGCGCAGAAGCACCGCAATGTTTTACCCTTGCCGCGTTAATCTGACGCTCCAGTAATTCAGCCTGTTGTTCCTGAATAAAATCTACGTTGTCCGGCATTACCAGCTCCTTTTGTCGTTAAGTTTTTTAAATTCATCAGCGCAATAGCTGGCAATTTCTGTCGTTAATTTCGTCAGTTCATCCACGGAGGAGATTTGCTTGTGAAATACAGCGCGTTTAACAAGTAAATTGACCACATCAGACAGGAGATTTAATTCGTTCTGATAAATCGCGATAACAGACTCAGTTATTTCGCGTTTTTCTTTATCAAGACCAAGTTGAATAAGAGATAAATCGCCATTTTTCATAACGGTGATTTTTAAGGCGTTATTCAGTAATACAACTGAACGAGAACAGGACATCAAAGCACCTCCCCGCGAGACAATCCGATATTGTGAAATTTTTCCGACTCCTGACTGAGCAGCTCGACTATCTCCACGCGGGATAACTCCGCCTTTGTGATGTGGCGAATCATGGCGTCAAGATGAGAAGAAAAGCGCGTCGCAGCGTCGGCCTGTGCTTCGGTTCTGGCCTGTTGCAGCAGTAATGCGTATTTACCGCACTGATTTTCAGAAACTGTATGCATGACTTTCTCCAGGCAAAAAGAAACCCCGCACAATTAAGTGCGTTAAAAACTCTGGTTAATTATTTAATGCAGATATTGCTCTGGTTTTACCGACGTCAGAATTGTCGGTGCATACTCAAACAGGCTGAATAATTCACGTAATGCACGGAATAAAGCATCACGCCAGTAACATGATTCTTCATTAATTCGCCAGTATGGCTGGTTAAATTCTTTTTCTGTCAGTCGTGCGTGCATAAATAAAGTACGGCGCTGACTGACGGTTAAAAAACTAATATATGCATACTCACTTGCGCCAACCTGACGGCGTTTTGAGAATGCCCCACGCAGTTCATCAATTGCACAAACCAGCCGTTCACGTTCGACGTCGTTCATTTCTTCAAAACGCATCGTTGCGTGACGTTGTTTTAACTGCGCATGAAAGCAAACTGTTAGCCGTTCGCGCTCCATCATCTGATTATAATAATCACATGTATCCTGCCAGCGAGGGACGGCAAGATGCTTACCAATTATCCGGCGCATAGCTGCTGGCTGTTTTTCGACGAGATTGAGCGTCATCACTGTCATTTCCAGACCCTCCGGCTTTTCAGAAAGGTCAGAGCCTTTTTTAACGGACTCTGTTTTTTGGTGCGGATAATGATTCCCTTACGCCCCTTACCGTGGGTGATGGTGAAGTCAATCGCCCTGGGGCTTTCGTTACGCAATAACTGAGCAATACAACGAGGTTCATTCATACGGTTCTCCTTAACGTGGTTCACCGAGACCTAACCACATCAACCAGCCGTCACGAATCTCTTTAGGACGGCTTTCATAAGCCAGTTTTAGTCCGTTATTCCATGCCGGAAGGTATACCCAATATTCACCAGCACGCCCCGATACTGACTGAGGGTCAGTAATCTCAATAACTGGTAATTTCCCTTTCTCAATCATGCCCCTTACAGCTCTTGGAGTTTTACCAATGAGTTTTGCAAACTCCTGATAAGGCACGGCATCAGTCACGCTTACAAGCTGTCTATTCATCTGCTACGATTCTCCCTTAGTGCTTCTAATGGCTCCTAATGGCTAATTATTGCCTAAAAGGATAACTCCAGAAGCACAACATTTCACACTATCAGCAAGAAATTACGCAATCGGAGTAATTATGTCAATAGACGTTTCGGAGAAGTTGAAGCTAATCCGTGAATCTGAAAGGTTAAACCGTAAAGAATTCAGTGAATTAACTGGTGTAGCCTACAGCTCACTTTCGAGCTATGAGAGCCGGTCAAAAAACGCTGGAGTTGAAGCCATAATGAAGGTCTTACAACATCCTAGATTTACTAAATATACTTTGTGGTTCATGACTGATCAGGTAGCTCCAGAAGCCGGGCAAATTGCGCCCGCTCTCGCACACTTTGGGCAAAACGAAACAACGTCGCCCCACTCCGGTCAAAAGACTGGTTAACAATTTATCGTGAATATATTCATCACAAGTGCCTACTATTGGTGGCTAAATTTCAGCCACCACGAAAAAAGCGATTAGTAGTAGCAAAAAAAAGTACCACTCGGAGGGTTTTCTGATGGCAATCAAAAAACTCGATGATGGTCGATATGAAGTGGACATCCGCCCTACTGGACGTAACGGAAAACGCATCCGTAGGAAGTTTGATAAGAAAAGCGAAGCTGTCGCTTTCGAAAAATACACGTTGTACAACCACCACAATAAAGAATGGCTATCAAAACCAACAGACAAACGACGTCTGTCGGAACTGACACAGATCTGGTGGGATTTAAAGGGTAAACACGAAGAGCATGGGAAATCTAATCTTGGAAAAATTGAAATCTTCACAAAAATAACGAATGACCCATGCGCATTTCGAATCACGAAATCCCTTATCAGCCAGTACTGCGCCACCCGAAGAAGTCAGGGTATTAAACCTTCGAGTATCAATCGTGATTTAACATGTATTAGCGGCATGTTTACAGCCCTGATTGAAGCGGAGTTATTCTTTGGTGAGCACCCTATCAGAGGGACAAAGAGGCTTAAGGAGGAAAAACCAGAAACAGGCTATCTCACACAGGAAGAAATTGCCTTACTGCTTGCAGCACTTGACGGCGACAATAAAAAGATTGCGATTCTTTGCCTGAGTACAGGAGCACGTTGGGGAGAAGCAGCTCGTTTGAAAGCAGAAAATATCATCCATAACCGCGTCACGTTTGTTAAAACGAAAACAAACAAACCACGCACCGTCCCGATTTCAGAGGCTGTTGCCAAAATGATCGCGGATAACAAACGAGGTTTTTTATTCCCTGATGCTGATTACCCTCGCTTCAGACGAACAATGAAAGCAATAAAACCGGATTTGCCAATGGGGCAAGCCACACATGCACTAAGGCACAGCTTTGCCACTCATTTCATGATTAATGGAGGAAGTATTATCACGCTACAACGGATACTAGGTCACACGCGGATTGAGCAAACTATGGTTTACGCTCATTTTGCGCCAGAGTACCTTCAGGACGCCATTTCTCTTAATCCGCTAAGAGGTGGTACTGAGGCCGAGAGTGTCCACACAGTGTCCACAGTAGAGTAACGTTTAAGGGCTTTCAGTGGTAATTTATGCCGCTCAAACCCGCATTGTACCGTTGAAAGCCCCTACTGGTGACACCCTAAATCTCCCTTACACGGGCTTATTTTTTTGTACCACGACTTTCATCCTGTTCTGACACCGCCTTTTCTTTTCTGCTCTACACTATCTACAGACCAATCATAAAGGCATACGACCATGGCAGATTTTCCCGCCAGCTTACTGATTCTTAACGGAAAAAGTGCTGACAATGAAACATTACGCGAAGCAATTATGCTGCTGCGTGAGGAAGGAATGACTATCCATGTGCGGGTTACCTGGGAGAAAGGTGATGCTGCGCGTTTTGTTGAGGAAGCCCGCCAGCTTGGCGTTGCAACGGTGATTGCCGGCGGTGGCGATGGCACTATTAATGAAGTCTCCACGGCGTTGATTCAGTGTGAGGGCAATGAAATTCCTGCGTTGGGGATATTGCCGCTAGGTACAGCGAACGATTTTGCCACCAGTGTGGGTATTCCTGAGGCGCTGGATAAGGCACTTAAACTGGCAATTGCTGGTAACGCTATTGCGATTGATATGGCACAGGTCAACAAACAAACCTGTTTTATCAACATGGCGACGGGCGGATTTGGTACGCGCATCACCACGGAAACACCCGAGAAATTAAAAGCCGCGCTAGGTGGCGTCTCTTACATCATTCACGGCTTAATGCGCATGGATACGCTGCAACCGGATCGCTGTGAAATCCGTGGTGAAAATTTTCACTGGCAAGGCGATGCGCTGGTTATTGGTATTGGCAACGGGCGTCAAGCCGGTGGCGGTCAACAACTGTGCCCAAATGCGCTGATCAATGATGGTTTGTTACAACTGCGTATTTTCACCGGCGATGAAATTCTTCCAGCTCTCTTCTCAACCTTAAAACCTGACGAAGAAAACCCGAATATTATTGACGGCGCTTCAGCATGGTTCGAAATACAAGCGCCGCATGAAATCACCTTTAATCTTGATGGCGAACCGTTAAGCGGACAACGTTTTCATATCGAAATACTTCCGGCAGCATTGCGTTGCCGGCTACCACCAGATTGCCCGTTATTGCGTTAAACAAATTATTCTCTCTGCATTAAGGAGAATCAGTTATGCCGGATGCGGTGTAAACACCTTATCCGGCCTACAAACTGAAAAGATGAATACTACACCGTAATTAATTTCACCCGTGTATTCTGCAATGCCAGTTTATCTACCTCTGACACGGCATCATCAGTAATAATAATGTCGATTTTTTCGATTGGCAGTACCTGATTAAATCCACGGCGGTTGAATTTCGTTGAGTCCAGTACCGCAACCACTTTATTTGCTGCGGTGACCATAGCACCGCTAATCGAATAACCTTCATTAAAGGTGGTAATGCCATTTACCGCATCGATACCGTCAGCGCCGACAAACATTAAATCGGCATTGATATCCTGCAATGAACGCTCGGCAATAGAACCATGCATCGAGCGCGTTTTATGGCGTACCGTGCCACCACAAACCACCAGCGTAATATCTTTATTTTCAGAAAGGGCAAATGCCGCCGGGAGACTGTTGGTAATCACCGTGATATTTTTGGCAGTCATTAATCCTTCGGCGATAAGCATTGTCGTACTTCCGCTGTCGAGAATAACGGTCATCCCTTCGTGGATCATTTTTACTGCTGCCTGTGCAATTCTGTTTTTCGGCGCACTGGCGAGCTGAAAGCGATCTTTAAATCCTACTTCCTGTGTCTCGGTTTCGCTATTGCCGGACATTATTTTCGCCGCACCACCATGAAAGCGCGTGACCACGCCTTTTTGTTCGAGAAAGCGCAAATCGGCACGGATTGTCGCTTCCGAGGCAGCAAATATTCCCGCCAGATCCTGAACAAGCACGGTCCCCTGTTCATTCACTAATTGGATGATCTTATTCCTTCGCTCGAATGAATTCATCGTCATTTACCCATATTCAATTGCGCATAGTGTAAACGAAGGGGGGGCATTGGTGAATGATCTGTTTTTCACAACGGTGAGCCAGCATCACGCTGGCCCACGGTTTCAGGGAATGAGTAGCACCTTACCCGGCATGGTATTGCGAGCGATGTCACGCACCGCCTGAGCGAAGCTTTCAAAACCGCCACGGTGAGCGATTAATGGCTCCAGGCTTAACTTACGTTCTGCCAGCAACCGGCTCGCTGTTTCCCACTCCTGCCCAGGCCACGGGCTGGAGTAGTTCATCCAACTGCCGATAACCGTCAGCTCTTTACGCAATATTTTGCCAAACGTCGCCGACGTTAAATGCAGATCCTGATGCAACGTGCCCACCAGCGCCAGTTGTGCATGAGGCCCGGCAATCTCTACCGCCAGTTCGACAGTTTGCGGTACGCCAGCCGTCTCAAGGATAAGCTGATTAAAACGCAGTTCGCGTAAAACAGCCTGCATTTGTGGCGCACTCATTTCACTGCTGTTAAATGTTTGCGTGGCACCAAAGGATTTTGCCAGTGCCAGTTTTTCTGGGCTAATATCGATAGCCGTCACACTCTTCGCCCCCAGCGCACTGGCGCACTGGATCGCCAGCAGGCCGATAGTTCCGGCACCAATAATAATGACGTTTTTATTTTCACAGCCTTGCGCCAAATGGAAAGCGTGCAGGCCGACGGTAATTGGTTCAATAAAAGCGCTATCCTGAATCGGCATTTCCTCCGGTAGTGCGAAGACATTTTTTCGATTCACCACAATATATTCTGCCAATCCCCCGTTGCGCCGTGATCCAATAAAATCATATTTCGCACACTGGGAATAAAAGCCTTTCAGACATTCCGGACATTGAAAACAGGGTAATAACGGCACACAGGCGACCGCATCGCCAGGTTGTAAATCATTTACCCCACTCCCCACAGCATCAACAAAACCACTAAATTCATGCCCTAATGTTATGGGGTAATAATGTGCACCATTTTTAAATATCCGGGGCAAATCGGAACCACATAATCCCGAACTGGCAATTTTAATTCGCACATCATCCTGATGATGAATTTCGGGTAACTCGTGCTCTTCCACGCGGACAATACCATCAGTATCATTAACAACTGATTTCATAAAAACTCCTGAGTGATAAAGGGGGATATTCTCCCCCTTGGGTATAATTTATTGTGCGACAGCAGCTTTATCTTTGTTAATAACACCGCGCGCCCGACGCCAGGTCATAAAAATACCGGTGAGATAAATAGCACCGATAATAATGAAACCGGGGATATTCTGCGGGGAGAAAACCTGAATCAGTAACCAGGTGATGGGTGAACCGCCCTGATCCATCGAAGCCACCATGCCTCCGGCTTTTAACGCGCCCGCATTGGCAGCCAGTTGGGTATGCAGGCCAATAGTTTGCGTCGCAATCCACAGGGTGATGCTCATAATGATGATGCCAGAGATCAGGGTGCGGAACAGGTTTCCACGATGCACCGCGACCGCCATCGCTACAAAGAAGCCGATGGTGGCAAGGTCGCCAAACGGCAGCACCTGATTACCCGGCACACAAACGGCAATCAATATAGTGAGCGGGATAAAAATCAGGCTTGCCGACACCACAGCCGTATGCCCCAGCAACAACGCCGGATCAAGTCCAATCAAAAATTCCTGACCGCCGAACTTCGCCTGTAAACGGCTACGCGCCTGCTTCGCGATGGGTGTTAAACCATCCATGATGGGCTTGATCACCCGTGGCATCAGCAGCATCACCGCTGCCGTTTTTACTGCCAGTTGCAATACACCTTTGACATCGTAACCGGCAAGAATGCCGATAATCAGTCCCATCACAAAACCCACGGTGACCGGTTCGCCAAAAGGGCCAAATTTGCGCTGAATATCGTCGGCGCTAAATTTAATCCGGTTAATACCAGGGATTTTTTCGATAATGGCATCGACCAGCACCGCAATCGGCCCCATATACGCCGATGTGCCGTGCGGAATGGCAATGCCTTCCAGCTCAAAGAAATCACGGGTATCGCGTGCAAACCAGTCGCCCAGCTTATAAACAAACGCTGCGTGAATCACCACACCCGCGATGCCAATCATCCATGAACCCGTCGCCAGATGCAGCAACGCGCCGGTGAAGGTCATATGCCAGATATTCCAGATATCGACATTCACTACCCGCGTCATACGCGTGAGCAGCATTGCCACGTTAACCAGAATCGCAATCGGAATAGCCACCAGCGCAATTTGCGACGCCCAGGTCATTGGAGATGATCCCGGCCAGCCGACATCGACCACATGCAGATTTAAGTCGAAATTTTCCGCCATCGCTTTCGCCGCCGGGCCAATGGAATCCAGCATTAAGCCAATCACCAGACCGATGCCAACAAAGCCAATCCCGATATGCAGACCCGCTTTAAAGCAATCGCCTGCTTTCATGCCTAATATTTTTGAAAAAATAATAATGACAATCGGCAACATGACCGTAGGGCCAAGGTCGAGAATATAACGCATGACTTCTGAAAACATAGGTCACCCCTGTAAGATAGTCAGAATTTTATTTTGTAATGCTTCGATACCGACACCAGAAATAAAAGGCATGCCGTGAACTAACGGAATATCGCCAAAACTACGATCCACTTTGGCAGTGGTGCATATCAAATGCACACCATCCATATAGGTTTCTATTTCATTAACCCGACACTGGATTAATTCAACAGGAATATTATGATTCTGACACAACTCTTTAATTTCTTCCGCCGCCATCGTAGAGGTCGCAACCGCGCCTCCGCAAGCGACAATAATCTTGCGTTTCATAAATAGTCCTTTTTATTAGTACAGAGGGATTTTATTCATTTGAATCTAAAACAGATGTTTTGAAATATTCCATTAATTGCACTTCAGGAATGCTGATAAGCGTTTCGACCACATCGGGTTGTTGCAGCTTGCCAAATAAACGGCGTAAAAGTTTCAGTTGCTGCTGTGGATTTTCTACAATCAGGGCGATGATTAATGAAACCGCCACTTCATTATCATCATCTGCTTGCTGAAAATTGATTTTATCCGCGAGTCTTAACAGATAAATGGCTGACGTTTTTGCATGAATCGCCTCGCAGTGCGGTATTGCAATGGCGTGCTGTTCCAGCATGATCCCGGTGGGGAACTCCGCTTCTCTGGCGATTAATGCCTGCGGCCAGGAGTCATGAACAACGCCTTGTGCGACCATTTCGTTGCCAATATGGGTTAGTGCTTCGCGGCGATTGGCAAAAGAAATTCCGCTACGAACAAATAACTTTGTCATATTACATCCTTATTATTTTGCACAACCGTAACGATAGGCGCGCAGAACATCAAAAATTTTATCCATAATAAGCTGATGTGGTATCGCCTTGAGTTCCTCGCTCTGGATGCGTTCAAATTGCTTTGGTAAATACTGACTAATTATACCCAGTGGAATTTCGACACCGTCAAGGTTCGCCATCATCATCTCGACGCTATTTTTAATTCGGCTATGCGGCCAGTAATAACGGATACGATCAGAAAGGCTATAACGAATATCCAGTAAAGAATCGTTAAATCCAGTACGGTAATATTTTTTCCAGTATTGCGGTTCGTCGAGCATGACTTCTTCAATCACGTCAAGACAACTGCTGCGATTTTCCGGCGCGATAAGTTCCCGCTCAATTTGCGCCAGAGCAAATATCGCCTCGCGTAAAGCAAAGGTTAATGCTGGCCCTACTTTCAAAATGGCAAAGTGATCACGTACTAATTCCCGATACGCCGCCCGGGTCTGGTAATCGGTGGAATGTGCTTCATAGACCATTTTGCTGTTTTCTATCCATTGCGCCAGCGCCTGCGCTTCTTGCGGCTGATAATGGATAATATTGCTGTGATCAAATTCCACGCCAGGCTGTACCACTATCGCAACCACGCGCGTTAACGCCTCTGTCAGGCCACGGGCAATAAACGCTTTTTGATGTGTACGTAAAGTATTGGCGGCATCTTCTACCCTTGTGATGTGCACCGACTGAATGGCGCTGGCCTCGCCGCCCGGAACCGGAACTTCGGTGCCAATCACATAAGTCAGTTGTTCACGCTGGCAATCTGTCGCCACGCTTTCCGCAGCAAAGCAAAGTACAGCGGCACGTTCAGCAACCGTTTCTGGCACTAACGGTACAGGATCACCCGCACAGGACATTGACGCATCAAGATGAATTTTACTGAAACCGGCACGAACATATGCCTTTACCAGCTCGACGGATTTTTCCATCGCCGCATCCGCATTTTCTTGCTGCCA
>ERZ1034901.86-NODE-86-length-72403-cov-29.374827_pt1 | contig 72403 bp, 60 predicted proteins | sample MGYA00520628_ERZ1034901 | MGnify/ENA primary metagenome ERZ1034901 (study PRJEB33766, sample SAMN09781783) | gut metagenome | biome: gut microbiome | host: Homo sapiens | place: Madagascar | study: EMG produced TPA metagenomics assembly of the PRJNA485056 data set...
TTTCTCTTCTGTAATTATTTTTAGAGCGTTTCTCCTGTGCAAGATTCCAGTCCTCCTCAGAAATAATTGCTTCATGAATTCCCTCATATACAGGGAACTCCGATTGTTCCACTACATGCATTTCATTACGTGTTCCTGTTTTCTTTTCGGTGCGCCTGCGTCCGTATGCTATCTTCCCCATATACACCGGATTATCAATAATCTTTTTGAGAAAATAATCATCATATGCTTCACTTTTATCGCCCTGCTTAAAACAAAAGTATTCGGAAAAAGACAAGGGAAGCACATGAACTTCATCTCCTTTTCCCTCAAACTCAGTCAATATATCTTTAGATAAGAAAGTATATCCATTTTATAAGAAATATGCAATCATCTCATTTAAATTTTTTTCCGTATGCGGCATTTTTATAAACCATGTAAATTTTTCTTTCAACCTTAAAGATATCTACAGCTTCACTACCCTGTCAAACCGCTCAACTCCAGTCATTCTGTGTGAAACCATAATAACCGTTTTATCCTTCATAGGCGAATCCAGTGCCTTAAGAAATACATTTTCACTGTGCGTATCAAGAGCTGAAGATGGCTCGTCCATCAGAATAACAGGTGAATCCTTAAGCATTGCCCTCGCAATCGCTATCCGCTGGCGCTGACCACCTGACAGATTCATTCCACCGGCGGTCAGCCTTGTGTCATATCCATCAGGCAGTTCACTGATAAATTCATCTGCATATGCCTGTTTTGCCGCTCTGACGATCATATCCATATCCGGACTGCCTGCTTTATTCCAACCATATTCAATATTCTCCCGAATCGTACCCTCAAACAGATAACTTTCCTGCGGTACATAAGTAATCATATTCCTCAACTGCATTAAAGAATACTCATTCAGCTCCCTGCCATACAATCTGACACTGCCGCTTTTGGCAGGATAGAACCTCAGTAATAGTTTTAAAAATGTGCTTTTACCACAGCCTGATTCTCCTGCCATCAGAATTTTTTCACCATTTTCCACCTTAAGCCCCTCATAATAAAGCTGTGTATTTTCCATGTCGTCATATGAAAAATGTAGTTTGTAAAGTTCTATAGCAACATTACATTTATCATGCAAATCCACCGTATCAACCTGTGTCTGCGTATTCCAGCCCACACATTCTTCCTGCTCCAACTCAAGAAAATCAAACACATGCCCTGCTCTTACAACCGATGTTGAAAATGCCGCCAGTGAACTTCCAAACCGCTGCATAGCTGAACTCATACTCATCTGCAATGTGACTACAGCCATAACTATTCCGAAATTCAGCTTTCCATCTGCCACAAGCAATGCGCCCACAATAATTGTGCCAAAGCTTCCAATAATTCCCAATAAAAATGCTGCCATCTCAAGTGACGCTTCCATTCTTACCCTCGACCTTTCTGCCTGTGCTGATTCTTCATTTTCTTTGTAAAAATGTTTCAGCACAATTGACGCTCCCGGATTCATCTTTAATGTAACAAAGCCTGATATTATATCGCTGAACAAGGCTGCCAATTTTGCAGATTTCTTCTGTACATTTTTTGCATGTTTCTTAATAGAATTATTTATCCCGATGGACACAAATGCAGTAAGCACACTGATTATCAGCGCAATGCATGTCAGAATCGTACTGTAAAAAAGCATTGTAATAACCGATGCAATAACAAGCACAAGCTTTCCTGACACCCAGTATACATGTGAAAACCATGCAGTTTTTAAAGAATCTGCGTCCATATTAAGAATTCTCATCGCTTCTGCGCTGTGTGTATCATCATAAAATTTCATGTTCATATCCAGCAGCTTTTCAAATAGTCTTAACTTAAGGTCATAAACCATTCTTCTTACAAGATGAATATGAAAATACCGCAGATATGGAAAAAGACATTTGCATATGACTATAATCACACATACTATTACTGCTGTCCTAAACATCTGCATATTCTGAAATTCAATCGCATTAATCGTCTGTTTGGTGACATAAGAATACAGAACCTGCAAAGCTGACTCGGTAATTAATGTGATAATCAGAATCAGCCAGTAGCGGAATCTGTATTTTCCAATATATCTCAAAAACCTTCTGGTATCTTTCATACTCTGTCCCTCATTTCTTTATTAATAAATTCCTCATACATATGCGCATATTTCCCATGCATAGTCATCAGTTCAGCATGTGTCCCCTGCTCCACAATTTCTCCCCTGTCCAGCACATAGATTCTGTCATAATCACGGATTGTATTTAGTCTGTGTGCAACTGTAATTACCGTACGGTCTTTGGAAATTTCATCAATTGTTTTGCAGATATTAATTTCAGTCTTGGAATCCAAAGCGGAAGTTGGTTCATCAAGCAGAAGAATCTCTACACCTTTCACTATTGCGCGGGCTATTGAAATTCTCTGCCTCTGCCCGCCTGAAAGATTGCCTCCGTTCTCGGTCAAGACAGTTTCAATCCCTTCAGGAAGTTGTTTTACAAATGTTTCACAGCCTGCCATACTCAAAGCTTTCATAATATCATCATGCATAGCCTGCGGATTTCCAATTCTTACATTATCTGCAACAGACAACGGAAAAAGTGTGGTCTCCTGTGAAATCAGTGCAATCCTTTCTGTAGCAAACTGTCTTGAAATCAGCTTTAAAATAGTGCTTTTCCCACTTCCGCTTTCTCCTGCAAATGCAATTCTTTCGCCAGGTTTCACGCTAAAACTTACATTATGTAAAACATTTTCATCTTTATATGCAAATGACACATTTTCAAAGCTGATTAGCGAATTGCCTTCTTTTTGAACACATTTTTCTTCATAATCAGTCTTTTCAGGCTGGATTTCAATTATTTCAAACACTCTAGAAACTGACACAAGTGCTGTCTGAAAACGCACAACCAACTGATAAGTGTATGACAATGGGTCAATCAGTTTCTTAATTATGCTCATATAAGCGATTAACACGCCAATTGTAATTACATTTCTGAATACAAATACACCTCCGACACATATTGCAAGTGCCAGCGGAATCTCCTGAATTGCCCTTGAAAGCGGTTCGAGATTATACTGTGCCAGATCAGTTTTATCAGATGTCACAAATGTTTTGTAAAGTGCGTTTTCATACCGGTTCATCATACATTTCTGAAGATTGTATGATTTGATAACTTCTACCCCTACAAATGCTTCTTCTATATTATTGTTAGTCTGCCCCAGCTCCCTTGCATACTGGTGCTGGCGCAATTTTATCGGTTTTAACAGCTTTATATTGATTGGAACTATAATCGCAAGTGGCATCAGACATATTGCCGCCAATGGCGGATTCATTAAAAATAAATATACTGAATATACAATCGTAATAACTGGCACATATAAACAATCCTTGAAATATCCCGACATGAACCCTGCCAATCCTTCAATATCCTCAGTAATGCGCTCCATCATGTCACCATAATTACATTTATTGATGTATTCAGGTGATGCCTTCATCAGCGCATTTACCGCATCATTTCTAAGATCCTGCAGCAAACCTGCTCCAACAAAGCCAGTCATTGCGACAACCATGTAATTAGACACAATTCCTGCGCATATTACAATCAACATTTTAATTACAATAAAATGAATCGTCTGCTTAAGCGTACCACCGGCAATCTGGTCTATTATCTGCTTTAAAATATCAATAATCATTACCGTAGACACAGACGTTGTCACACTTGATACTGCGGCAAGTGTAATCTGTATCCAATACTTTTTGCTGTACTTTAATAATTTTCCCATATAGACATTTTCCACTCCTTTATATATACTATATGCAAGTATAACTTGTGTAAAATGTGCTAACAATGGCATTTATGCAGCGGATTTTTATACTATTTGCAATCTATGTTTGCAGATAGTGTATAATTAATTATTAAAAATATTTACAGAAATGAGGGATAACATGCCACAGACGGACAGACATAAAAAAAGAGAGATTCCAATTGAATTTGATTTCTATAATACATTAGATAAGCTTCCTGTAGAAAAGAGATGTACTATCATTATGATTTCGTGTGGCAGTACAACTATCAAGATAAATGAACATTTTCAGACTGTGAATGCTCCTGCTGTGCTTTGCATTTCACAATACGATAAGTTTCAATGTATAGAAAAGACACATTTAAGCGCCAAGGCATTTCATTTTGACCCTTGGTATATAAAAGCATGCCTTAGATTTGAAAATCTTGATGACGACATCAGTATTGATGAGAAATATGTTTATGAAAGAAATATGCTTTACATGTTTACCAAGCATTCTGGAAATTTTCAGGGAATATTTCATTTAACACCACAGCAGTATATTCACATTAATGAATTAATGCTGATGATTGGTGCTGAAACCTATGCGCAGAGTGACGATTACTGGACCTGCCGCATAAGGAGAATGCTGCGTCAGACGATAAACTGCATATATGATATCTATGTCGACCAGCGCAAATTAAAATTCTACGAATTGTCTGAAAATACTAACCCAGTAACAATATGTACAGACTATATTCACGCCAATTACCAGAATGATATTACCTTAAGTTCCCTGTGCGAACTCGTTCACCTTAACCGCACTACATTAAACCAGCGCTTTAAACAGCAGCTAAACTGCACCTGCATAGAATATCTGCTTCACTACCGCTTAAAGATTGCGCAGGAGCTGCTATCCAATACCAACCTTAAAATCGAAGAAATCTCCAGTCAGTGCGGCTTCAAATATGGCTCGTACTTTAACCGCCAGTTCACGAAATGCTTAGGTATTTCACCGTCTGAATTTCGCAAGAACCCAACTGGATATGGTTCATTTGAAGGTGGGAAGGTGCGGAAATTGTGACGGGTATGTTATTTTTGATTGTATAAAGTATAGAACATTTGTTTGTTTTGTGCTATAATATTTAAAAATAGCAGAGCATCACTTACATAGAAGAAAGAAACCTTATAATAACAACTCAATATAGGAGGTCCGATTATATGAATAAATCAAGCATTATTATGTACACAACAGAAGATGGATTAACAAAGATAGAAACTACCTTTGATGAAGATACTGTATGGCTTTCTTTAGACCAGATGGCAGAACTGTTTCAGAGAGACAAATCAACCATTTCCAGACACATAAAAAATATATTTCAAGAGGGAGAATTAGTTCAATCATCAACTGTTGCAAAATTTGCAACAGTTCAAACCGAAGGAACACGTACTGTAGAAAGAAATATTGATTATTATAACCTTGATGTCATTATCTCTGTCGGATACCGTGTAAAATCTCTTCGTGGAACACAATTTCGTATATGGGCTATGGGAATTTTAAAAGAATATATGAAAAAAGGATTTGCCCTAGATGATGACAGACTCAAACGATTAGGTGGTGGAAACTACTTTGATGAATTGCTTGCCCGTATCAGAGATATCCGTTCCTCTGAGAAAGTTTTCTGGCGAAAAGTACTGGAAATCTATGCAACCAGCATAGACTATGATCCTCGTGCAGAAAGTTCTATTCTCTTCTTTAAGCAGGTACAGAATAAAATGCACTGGGCCGCTCACAAACATACTGCTGCGGAAGTTATCTTTGAACGTGCAGATGCGGAAAAAGAAAATATGGGACTCACCTCATGGGAACATGATGAAATTCATCGTTCAGATGTTGAAATTGCTAAAAATTATCTTACTGAGCAAGAGCTGGATGCTCTTAATAAGATTGTTACTGCATACCTTGATATTGCAGAAGTACACGCCCTTAACCAGGAGCCTATGTATATGAAAGACTGGCTTGAAACCATAGACGATTACCTCAAAATGACACGCCGAAATATTCTTACCAGCAGCGGTCATATCAGCCATAAACAAGCCATTGAAAAAGCTCATGCAGAATATAATAAATACAAGAATCGTCTTGAAGATAAGCTCTCTCCTGTTGAGAAGGATTTTATTAAAAGTATTGGCGTATTGGAACATATAATGGACAAGTCAAAATAAATTGTGAGTAAATGTTAGTAAATACAATCTTCTATGATAAATAATCAGGCTGAATACTCCTATGTGAGCATTCAGCCTTGTTCTAATTATTCAATATAAAAACTAATTTGCGATGCCTGTATCAGATGAAGTCCCATGCATTGACTCCATTTTTTATATTTGTTAAATAACCTTTTAATCAGTAACAGTTATTCGAATTTTTCGAATAGCTCTATTTAATCCTGTCTCACTTCTAACCGCCTCGAATTGCACACGGTTAAAATCCAGATTATGTAGTTCTTCCCAAACGGTTAAAAATATCCTGTATTTCTGTTTCGCATCCAGTTTTGAATATCAAATTTGAGATTATTATCATTTCTATATTACTTTGTTTTATGAAATTTGACATCAGAAACATCATCTCAACTTGTAATCAGACTATTATTTCTTTGTATTTTTCTTCCAGTCCTCCATTGTCATCAGAATATAGCATTCCTCACTGTCTTATGCCAGATTCAGATACGCCTAAGCAATATGTTCCAATAAACGTATTTTCTATTCTGAAAGTTAATTTCTTGGTATCGCGTGTAACCTGACGAGAACCTTCCGTTTGAACTATCCGGAAATTCCGAATAGTTGAATCTTTCTCAAGCTCTGAATCTAAATAAATCTTTTTAATGTGTTCATTTACTATATGAACATCCACATATATAACGTGGTCATCATCTTCTGTGTGAGCCATATATTCTCATCCTCATAGTGCATTTCAAAACTGTCCTTCTGGTCACTGACATTGGCAACATAAGCAAGTATTCTGCTATGCTGGAACGAATTGTTACTTCTTCTTTTTTCTTTTTCAAATACCTCCTTTATCGCATGATCAAACCATCTGATCTTTATTCTTCTTTTCTTGGCAACACCGATTTCACGAGCCATACCACGGCTAACCACTCCGCCGAATACCCAGAGTTCGGTGCATTTACCAAGAAGTACATAATTGAAGTGCATAGCCATTTCTCGTTCTGCATCATTGCCGTCATCCATGAACTGTTGATAGAGAAGATGAGGTGTTACTGGGATAGCATTCTCCTTAACGGCATATCTGCTGTATGCTTTTGCGTTCTTTACATTATTCTCGATATCACCTGCATACGGACTGCAAACATATACTAACGGAAGATAGGCAGCCTTTTTATCAGCTGCCACTTCTTCTCGATGGATATTGGTAAGAGCCTCATATATAGTCGGGTCGGAATAACCTTCATAATTAAACTTATCAACACCAATATCCTTTAATCCTCCTGTTCAATGACGGGTAACATGCCCTCTCTCTTCAGAAGGTCATAAAGGAAAAGTCTACCCTTCTGTGTCCAATAGGTATGCATCACACTTCTGCTCTCATCGATTGCATAAGTACGTGATTGTGTGTATCCGCATTCTGCATACTGCTGATATAAAAGCCATGTCTTTCTGAACTTGTACTGAACTCCCAGTTCGTGAAGAAGTTCATTAAATTTGCGACCACTCATACCGTAGTCCTTTGCAATCTGTGTAATAGGTACTGTGTTCTTGTTCTGTAAAATAAGGTCATAGTAGCTTGCCTTTGGCTGAAGTTCTGCAATCTGCTGACGCTGAACAAGTGTCAAACATTCAAGCTGCTTTCTTCTCTCACTCTCTTCCTTAATCTGTGTGAGTGCTGCAATCGCAAGATCAGGATTTTCCAAAATCTCATCGATGGCATACATTCCATGCTTACGGATTGCAGGAAGAACCTCTGCTGTTACCCAATGTTTGAACTTCTTTGCATTAGGCATTTTGCTGGAAAGGATAAGACTGTAAAGACCGGACTCGTTGATGATGATTGTTTCCTTATCCTGATTACCATCAAAGAGCATAATCTTGTGTCTGTCCTCTTCGTCTACATGGCGGTTAATATCTCGACTACCGTTTTGGTAGCCGAGAATGTCTGCCACATCCTTGCCAACAAACATAATCTCACCGTTTACTGTTGTTGTTCTGACAGAGCCGAACTCTGCACTACTAAATACTTGTAATTCCATACGAATTACCTCCTTAAATTAATTTTTCGGAGGTGTCACCCTCCTACCTGGTAGCCTTGGGAGAAGGGTTAAAAGGACGTTTTTGAAAAAACTTTTTTTAATTTGTTGATTGCACGTCTATAACGATGACTGACATTGTTGGCAGCCTCATTGATTGAGGCTGCATATTCGCCAATGGTGTATCCATCTAGTGCAATGGCAATAACCATATCTGCTACTGCAGGTTTAAGAAGACTTCTCAACGTTTCACAGCATTCTTCGTATTCAAGCTGGTTATGTACGCCATCAATAGAAATGTTAAAGGCTGACTTATCAGCTGCTCTGAACATGATTGCCTCTTCTGTGTTGACCTCAACTGTGCCGTCATTGCTCTTCATATAAGCGTTACCAGTATGACGGTCATGCTTATGCCAACTGTTGTAATCGGGTCTGTTAAATCTCTCTTCGATTACATCTTGGATTCTCTTTTCGTAGTCTTCCTGACTTTCTTCTTCTGAAATGGAGATATTTAACCATTTCTCCAATTCCATGTTTTCGACCTCAAGTGTCTGATACTCGTTCTCATAACGAATCTTAATTTTCATAAAGTTCCTTGCCTTTCTGCCTGGTTCTTGCAGAGGGGCATAGGAAACAAATAGGGTCGGTGCTTATAGAAGTACCGACCCATGAATTGCCTGAAAAAAGGCATAAGGAAATAAGGGTACTTCTATCGCACCTTTCACAGGTTGTCCTGTGATCGATGCCGATATCTGTATCCCAATGCCCTTATAGCTAATCAGGCCTTGTGATATTATTTTTTAAGTGCCTCTGGCACTTAGATGGATACGCATTTCTGTGTACCCATCTCAATGTCAGGTGTTTTTTTATAGTGTACACTGGAAATTTTTCTCGTGATGGACACGCCATGTCAGCTGAAAACTGCCGTAAAACACAAAAAAGCCGGAGTTACCTACTTTGCCTATAAAGGCTTTTGTAGATAACTCCGGCGGTTAGCTCCTCGATTCGTTACGGGGCAGTTTGCGGTAGTTTCTAATTTATTCTTTTGCTGCTTTCATTATTGCTTGATTTACTTGGTATTGCATGTCTTCCCAAGAAATCGTTTCAAACTTATTTTTATTTATCTTTACCTCAAGCGTTACATCTTCCCCATTTACAATAACATTGCAGAAACGAGGTGGTATATCTTTGTCGCTGTGAAGATTTCTAATAGGTGTCTTTATCACTCAACTCGACCTCCTTCTTAGAATGGCATTTCATCCATGTCATCAGATATATCATCCTTCATGAATGCATCAATTGCATACATCACGTCATTGTTTACCTTCGGATGTTCCATACGCTCCTTTACAGTTGAGAATAGTAACTCAAGAAGCGGAGCTACTGGTGTATCATCCTGTGAGGCTACCAATAATTGACTTCCCTTGGACGGTACATACATCCAGGCTTCTTTAGCAGCTGCAGAAGAATCTCCAACTTTATGAACGCTCTTCTCAATATCCATAAGATAAAGCGTTGTTCCATGTTTTAATCTAAGATTAAAACAATCTCCGGCAATATATGTCTTGGGACCAAAGGTCTTTGAATTGAATACGATTCTAGTTACTTCCTGCGGATATTCACAGTCTATCTCCTCATAAAATGTTTCTTCTGCAAACAGAGGATGGTATACGAAACCATTCATATCCGGCTCCATTCGATTCAGATTAAACGCTGTCTCTCGATTCCAATCGAGCCTATCCTTTAATGTATCTTCCTTTAATTTATCGAAGAAACTTGTAATATACTGCTCTGTCGGTGTAAGTCCAGTAAGATCAACAGATATCAAAGTATCAACACTAACCTTAAGAAGCTTTGCTGCCGTTACAACAAATTCCATACTTGGCTCGGATGTATTTCCATCCTTCTCCAGACGAGACATATATCCTAATCTGATTCCTGCTTCCTTTTCAATCTGACCTATTTTAACATCTGGATTTTGACGTAATAATTCCCGAATATTTGAAAAACAAAGCGTTTTATTAAAATTTTTACATTCACTTAAGTATGACTCCAACTGAGTAAGAAAACCTGTCCACTGAGTACGTTCCTTATTCAGTACATCCAAACGATTACGTATGCTCTCCTCCGTTCCATATTCTTCGATAAGATCATAGCTTTCCTTTGATGATGAACTTTGCTTCGTGCGTTCCCACCTTTGCAGTGCATCCTCAAGTTCTGCAAGACGGCTATTTAAATCATCTAGTTTATCTTCTACCACCTGCTTTTTATCCAAGGTTTCATCTTTATTGCAGAGTCCCATACCCGCAGTTGCTATGAAACCACGCATTATGTCTACATCTTTGATATCACTAATTTTAACATCAGCTAATTTCCGTTCTTCTGACATACCAGTGCCTCCTTTGCATTTTTTTGATATTATTATACGCCATTTGCGTCATTTGTCAATATGTGCAAATTTATTTTTGTTATTGCATATATTTGCAATAATGCTTTCTTTTTTGCCGCATAGTAAAAGACCCGGAAGTTTTCTTCTTCCAGGTCACTCTAGCAACGGACATGGCATGTCCGTTTTTATAAAATAAATTTTTAAATTGCTACATCATATTGCTCAAGATATTCTTTAACAACCCACAGTGGTTCCGGGTACTTCACATGTAAGGCTTCACTAATCCACTGATGTTCTGGATCAAACGGTTTCAGCTTACATCCCAAAACATCCAACAGCTTCTCGCTTATCATTGGTGGCAAGTTAAGCCCGAAACAAATCAACACAGCAGTGTTCAGATTCGGAGCTGTTTTCCCTTTAACGATACGGCTGATTGTTTTCGGATCTCTATCAATCAAGTCACCGAGATCTGTGTACTTCATATTTCTCCAGCCTAACAACAACTCCATGCACTGCTCTGGATCGTCCGTCATCTGCTTTCGAATATTCAGCCACTCCTCCTGTTGCTTCTTTCGCATTGCAATCTGTCGTTCCGGTGGAGCATTCTGATACCCATTGTGATATTTTACATCAAAGGTAATATCGCTCTGCTCTCTGTTCAAGAAGCAGATAGTATGGTATGCGGACTCTACCTTACTAGTGATGCTTAGGTCAAAGACAAGACAACACTCGTTCATATGTGCTCTGGCATAATCAGTCAGCATAAGCCGACCGTCCATATCAGTGCAAACATATAGCGGAGAATTGTAGACGTAATGATTTTCTATAAACAGATAATCACCATTAGCAGTCTTTTCACGGAGTTCCGGATTTGAGAAGCGCTGAATAGCTGCATCTTGAGCACTTATCGTAAATGTCTGATATGCTTCAATTGAGCCCTTTCGGAAACCATGTGGTCGGACATACTGACCATCAACATAGTTAAAAGTTCCGATTGCACCATCAAATCCAAGTTCTACTAATCGAATCTTAGCCGCCTGCCTGGATACTCCAAAATCGACTGCAAGTTGGTCGATGACCATCTCCATAACATCCATTTCGTATTGAGCATCGGTCTCACGCAAAAATGTAGCTATGTACTCGTTCGCCTTGGCTCTAAACGGAGTCTGTGGCATCTGAATTCTTGGTGCAAGCTGATTAGCCTGTTTCTCCATGAATTCCGTAGATTTTTTTGATATTTCGGATGCTGCACCGCCTACAACTTCGCAGCTGATGCATGATGCTGCTTCATTATAAAGCCGTTCTAATACAAAAGCTTTCCTATGCTTATCCCAGTGAACGCACTCATGAATTATGGTTGTATTCACTGATCCGATATTTCGAAGTAGGTACACCAAAGGATCTACAAGAATGGTTTTTCCTTTAATATGAGTAAGAACATCTTTCTCTGCCTCCTCATCATAAATGTCAGCATCGGCTTCCTCAAAATAAATCTGACCAAAAACCGATGAATCATCTTTAATACGATGGCTTTGAATCGTCAAGTCCAGTGCTTCTACCAATCTTATCGGATCTACCCACACGGGAGATTGACCCCTTGGTGGAACTCTCAGTGCTTCTGGAAAATTTTTATTTAAAAAATCCTCTGCAACCCTTTCAAGTTCAGAATAAGGAATGATTGGCACAAGTGAATCATCCATTGGATCTTTCACTCGATTCTTACCGTTGTAGCTAGATACTGATATAATTTCAAAGTCCTCCAGTTTCTTATCCAGATCACCCCGACAGGACACCATCAACCAAAAAGTTCTCTCTTCTGATACATCATAGTGATGGTTGCCATCTTTTATTTCAATATTCACTGACAGAGCAACATCGAAACTAATCTTCATTCCCGGAAGATCTTCCACCCAGACATGCTCCACATGAACATCTTCAATCTCAGTTTCTCCGACAGAATGCACTCTAGTAGCCAGTTTTTTTATATAGTCCTGGTTATCCTCAATGAACTGCTCGGCTGCCGCCCAGAACTCATTGTCATATTTCTTTCTAACATAATCCGTAAATGAACGACTTACCGCCATACATAGCACCTCCTACAATTTCAGCTTGTCAATATCAATCTTCTTCCTGCTCAGATAGCAATTAAAGAGCATCTCTGCCAAAATTAAGCATATCTGTATATCCTCCAAACCTAAAATTTAAAGAAGGATAATTGTTTTAAATCGAAGGAATTAAATTATCTTCAATGCCATTTGCAACACAATCAATATTTGCAATTCAAGCTGCGAATATCAATTCGACAGGAACAGGGTCATGTCCACTTTTCAGATGACTCGATAATTCTTTGTTATAGGATGTTATATCCAAATCGTAGGTTCCAAAAATACCACTACACACAGACTTAATAGTATCAGCACTACGTGTGCGGCTTTGATATATTAGGGTAATTATTGTTCCCAAACATAATATTTTCATTTTGCGACCTCCATCCTTATATAGCCAAATGTTAATTGTTGAAATTTCAAAGGAATATATCCCTGCATATCTCAGTGAACATGCCTCAGTTTAGCTCCTTTTCTACAAATGCTATATATCCTGTATTGTATATACAACATTATTTGCAAACTCATGAATCGATTGCAAAAATTTTTCACCACTTTCATCCCCTATATTGACGAAGCAAGCATATATTAATGAGGGATTAAAAATTTCGGAATTTAACGAGAGTGTTTCTGTTCTTCTATTGGTAAACGATGGGTATAACAACAATGCTTTTTCACTGTGAAGTAATTTTGCATACATCATAATCTGGTATATATCTGCATTTTTAAATTGTCCATATGCTTTATTTTTCACATCCAGTACAGCATAAGCCGATGGCATATAATCAAATGCTTCATCTTCCTCTTTATACCTATATATGATGTCCGGTTGATATTCTCTTCCAGAATATACTCCAGTACTACCTATTACATCTGCAAATCTTTTCTTAGCTGACCACGTAGTAAATTCTCGTTTTTCTGGAATTTCTTTGAGAACTTTAGCCACAAAATCTTCAAACAGCCTATCAAAATTAATCAAAAAACTGTCCGTTCCAACGGATGATCCCTTATCACTGTATGTTAATTGATCGATAATCATTGCTGCATACGTTAAAGTTCTCCTATATCTAGCAGTGTTGGAATTAAAAGTTATTTCTTGAAGTAAAGCACTGCCATTTTGAACATTTTTGTCAGCCCCATAAAAATACATTTCCAACTGTGCTGCATCTGAGAAATACTCATTGGTATGTTTTAATTTTTCTAATGCAGATAGTATCAGCGAATTAATATTATTCTTAATCGACAATTTTGATACTCTACTCATAACTGGCTTTCCTTTACCAGTAAGTACATTCGTATAAGTTCGAGTATAATTAACTTTACCTTGTAACGATTCGCTTTTAATATCTGTCTTTTGATAAGAACGTATAATTCCTTCTTGAATGTTTCTTTTGAGGTTCTTAATGAACATTGATGCAACATCTGCACTTGTTTCAGTCTCAGAAACATCCAAAATCGCTGCGCTATCAGTTGGTCTGTACCCATACACATAAAGATAAATTCGTATAATGTGTTCAAATCCAATTTCGTGATACTTAGGATTCAAAGATATAACCCTTGTTGGAGTTGTTATATAACCAACATACGACTTACTTAAAGGAAGAATATTGTTCAGTTTTTCTTCTCGGGTCCAGCTAATCGCATACTTTTTAGTGAACTTTTCAAAAAAAGCCATTTCTTCTGGCTGGACAGTAATAATGTTTTGTTCAGCAGACTCCATTATTTCCATAGCACATCTCCTCATTCTCCAAATTCAGCAGAGAAGGAAACCATGAAATCATCTAAATCTTGTATTCCATCGGACAGGTTTTCTCCGACAATTGATTCAATGGCACTCGCATTATTAAAGCTGTATTCTCTTAATGTTGGTAACAAGACAAAATTAAATTGGTTTTTAAAGTCATTTGCTTCCCAAATATATTTACCTGACTCATTAGTCTTCGGGATAAAATAGGACTGGCCTAAAATAAGCTCTGGGGCTTTTAAAGTGTCAATAATTCTCTGATTAATCTGTTTTAAAATATTTCCCAAATCAAAGTCTTGGAATATGACTTCCTCAGATAAGAAGTCATAATTGGGCAAAAGAGGTACGAATGCAAATCTTCTTCTTATCGCTAAATCTAAGAAAGCAATATTTCTATCACTTGTATTCATCGTTGCCACAATATACAAATTGTGTGGAATTGAGAGAATTCCTACATCTTCATATTCTTTTGACAAACTCGCTTCATAATTTCTGTCCAAAGCAAGAATTGATTCTCCAAATATTTCTGCAATATTTCCACGGTTCAGTTCGTCAATCACCAGCAAATATTTATTTGATTTATCTGAATCACTCTTAACCTTCTCAATGTATTTTAAGAATACTCCCTGTTTGGTAGTGACATATGTACCTCCATCTTCTGATCTAAGAACTTCAGCACCAATAAAATCTTCATATGAATAATTTGCATGAAACTGTATCGTTAAGCTATCAGCAAATTTCCCACTTTCTGTAAGAACTTTTGTATATCTTGATTTTCCGACACCTGGCACTCCTGTTAGCACAATTTGTTCCTTATTCATCAAAATATCAAAAATATCGTTATCGCTAGGATTATCACCATTTAATGCCAAGTAATGTGCCACCGTATCCTTATCATAGACACTAACTTGGGCATCTTCAGGTGCTGAAATCGCATTAACTTCAGGCATCTTTGTTGCGTCAAAATCAAACCGATTTCTCACTTCCTGCCCCTTAATACTGTCTGTATCTGGAATTAAGCGACTATTTGAGATATCATCCTCAAACAACCAAAGGAAATCATTTTTTGTTATTTTAAAATACTTCTTGATTGCTTTATCCAATACTCTTGAAAACTGCTTCTCATTTGGCATTGAATCGAACTCAAATGAGCTAAAACGGAAAGTCCAAGCTGCTAATTTAGATAATGATATTTTTTGACCCTTTAAATATTTTTCATCAATCAAATCCTTATAATTGCTTCTAAGAGTAAGCTTTGAATCCACATCATTAAAAATAGGGACATTGATATTCTTCTTCTCAACAGTATCTTTCATTCTTCCGGGAATTTTATTAAATTCAGTTCCTGGTTGATAAAAGGCCAACTTTCTAAAGGCAGTTGGAAACATAACTCCTTTTGAGCTACACATTTCTTCAGAATCAAATAATCCACCAAGCAGCCATAAAGAATTTAACTCTTCCTTCTTTTGCTCAGCAGTTAAAGCACTGTTTAAAAATGTTACAGGGTAAGAAGCGCTCACTCCCATATGCTTAGCCATTAAAAACAAGAACAGCATATCATCGGTATCAAATCCTGCATTTTTAAAGTATTCTATTGATTCACTAACCTGGTCTTTTTTTATGTAATATCTCATTTATTTTCCTCCTCAAAAGCTTGCTTGTAAATAGCATTTGCTATCACCTCTGCAAGATGACAAGGTACAGCATTTCCTATTACTTTATACATCGCTACTATATTTTTAGTTGTGTCATCAATAAATCTAAAGTCATCTGGGAACGTTTGAATTCGTGCAATTTCTCGAATCGTATAACGTCGATTCTCTGTTGGATGTGTTATTCCACAGTTTTCCGGCTGAGCAGATGCTGTAATCGTTCCGTTTATTTCATCTCTGCTAAAGCGCCTATAAAAATTTGGAGCATGATATCTTTTCATATCATCTCTAATTCTTTTGAATCTCGGAGAAAGATTCTCATATGGAATGCTCTTCCACGAACCTCCTTCTGGAATCTGATCAACCATATTTTGTGCTTGAGGAGAATATGGCCAAAAAGTCTGATTCGGTACATCCGCAGGAATGTCCAAAATATGTCGTAACGTAAGCTTGCTTTTATCACTCTGAACAGGTGGAAATTCAAATGTCTTTCCGAGATCCTTTCTCAAAGCTACTAGTATCATACGTTCTCTATTTTGTGGAACTCCATAATCTGATGCATTTACAACCTTGTAATTGACGAAATAGCCCAGTCTTTCTAAGTCCTCCTTAATTACATCAATTAATTTTTTCCCGCTCTGATGTTTGGAAGACATCAAGCCTTTAACATTTTCAAACAATACTGCTCGTGGTTGCTTATGTTCTATAATTCTCAAACACTCAAGATATAATTCACCTCTCTCGTCATAAACGCCCCTACGATTACCAGCGTTTGAAAATGGCTGACATGGAAATCCAGCAGTTAGAATATCACAATCCGGAATATCATCTACAGGTACTGTAGTTATATCTCTTCCATCAATTTCACCTAGATTGAGTCTAAATACCGCTTGGGCATCTTTATCAAAGTCATTTGCCCATACTCTAGAATAGCCTGCATCTTCAAATCCTTTATCCATTCCACCACAGCCAGAAAACAATGACACCAGTCTTGGTGAGTATGTTTTATGTTCAAGTTGAGTCTCTGTTTCCTCACTTTTCCTTTCCTTTACTGAATCCAGCCCTTTTAATTCTACCACAGCATCCAAATCACACCGCAGGGTTTCACATATTTTAAGTAAGGTTGACATACTTACATTCTTATCCTTTCCCATATTCGCAATGGCATTTGTTGATAGCTTTGCCATTGTTCTAAGATCTTCTTTAGACATTCCCTTTTCCAAAAGAGTATGCCATAAAGGTTTATAACTAATTTGCATTTATTCACTCCTTAATCTATGTTTCAGCAGTTTCATTTAAATCAAACTTAGCTAAATACTTATACCACGAAATTTGAGTTTTATCAAGATGTCCTATCGTTTTACAATTCCGTGAATTCTCATATTCTGTAAGCCAATATGAGACCGTGCACCTATTGAACCCCTCTATGGTTCAAATCCTTGTTATCCATCTCCTAGTGTCAACCTTGCCGAGTAGACCAGTTCCCACTCGGCTATTTGCAGGCATTAAAAAAGGGCTTTCCGCAAGACTTCATATATCTTTTAACGCTAGTCTTTGAGAAAGTCCTTTGTTTTCTACACTATATTTACTTGTTAGGGTTCACCTTTGACATCAAAACTACCATCTCGACATGAAATTAGCAGGCTATTTTATTAGATTATTCATTTTAAGAACCTTTTCAATTCTGGATTGAAATTCTTTCTCTTGTTCAAGTTCATAATCCTCTTCAATCTCTGCTTCACATTTATAGTACATTTCATCTGGATTCAAAGGATGAAGACTGATTATTCCGTTTTCAACTGATGTTTTTAAATAAAGCATCAAGATAATACCTCAGTTACTGTTTTGGTACTACCATATATCTCTCTTTTTCTCTATATTATCAAGTAATATAGACCACAAAAATGTACCTAATTTCCATCAACAAATTGTGTTAATTATACTTTTTAGAACTGTACTCGTTTTTCTTTCTTTTTAGACCATCTTCCGTTTGCTCCACATTACTGCGTTTATTTTTTACAAATCACAATAAACACTTCTGTATAATCGACCCAATCTCAATATTCCTGTCTATCCAACCATAAAATCCCCTAGATCTTTCCAGGCTTTTGAGACATTTTTTGAGGTATTATTTCCAGTAACCAAAACTATCAAAATCCCATTATTCAAGCCTTTTTCACACTTTTACTTGTGTACCTTAGTCAACAGAACCACGCTCTCCACATGCCCCGTATTAGGAAACATATCAACGCAACAGCACTTCTCCACCTTATATCCTCTCTCCTGCAAAGTAACAAGGTCACGGGCAAGCGAAGTAGGCTTGCATGATATATACACCATTCTGTCAACACCATAATCAATAATCTTTTCAAGTGCCTTAGGATGGATTCCATCACGAGGTGGATCAAGTACGATGAAATCTGGCTTAATCTCAATATTATCAAGTGCCTTTAAGACATCATCTGCAATGAACTCACAGTTAGTAAGACCGTTCTGAGCTGCATTCTTCTTGGCAGCCTCAACAGCTTCCGCAACAATCTCAACACCGATAACCTTGCTGGCAACAGGCGATAACATCTGCGCAATCGTACCCGTACCTGTATACAGATCATATATAACCGGTTTGCTGCCAGCCACATTTCCAAATCCGCCAGAAAGCACATACTCACGTGCCTTAGAGTAAAGCACTTCCGCTCCAAGAGAATTAGTCTGGAAGAATGAGAACGGAGTTATCTTGAAACGTAAGCCCAGAAGTTCCTCCTCAATATAATCCTGACCATACAGAAGCTCAGTTTTCTCGTTAATTACTGCATCTGCAAGGCTGTCGTTAAATGTATGGAGAACACCTGTAAGAGTGCCCTTATATTCAATTGATGTCAGGCGGTTTACAAGCTCTGTGAAATCATGTTCAATCTGAGTTGTTGTAACGATATCAACAAGAATCTGCCCTGTCTTTACTGACTTTCTTACAAGAAGATGACGAAGATAACCCTCGTGGCTTAACTTGTGCTGGAAAGGAAGCTCCTTCTCTATTGCATAATCCTGAACGCATGTGAGAATCTTTCTGTAATCCTCATCAATAATCTTACATTCTGTAACCGGAACAATATCATACATGCTGTTTCGTTTGTGAAGTCCGAGTGCAAGAGGTCCGTCCTTGTACTCATCGCCAAATGAAAATTCCATCTTATTACGGTATTCTTCTGTAACCGGACTTCCGATTATCCCCTCAAATGGAAGCTCACCCGAAACAACTTCGCTAAGAAGCTTTTCCACCTGTGCGCTCTTAATCTTTAACTGTTCCTCGTAAGCTACTGTCTGGTAAGTGCAGCCACCGCATTTGCCAAAATGTGGACATGCCGGGTTGGTTTCAAGCGGACTCATCTCAACAACTTCCATAAGTCTGCCTTCGCAATGTCCCTTTCTTTTCTTATTCACGCAGAATCTGACAGTCTGTCCAGGAATTGCATTCTTGACGATTGCCTTCTCCTTCTGTCCGTCCTCATCTGTCACCCACACTGTCGCCTTGTTAGGGAAATCAACCTTTTCAACTTTACCTTCGTATACGCTTCCTTTTTTCAATCTATACTCCATTCCGCACATGAATTGTGCCTGTTATTAACATATTAATAGTTTCTGGCAGCACTTATTCACATAACGGCATACCTTATATAATTTTATCAGAAAAATGTGCTAAAGTATAGTAGTTACATTTACTCCACCACGCTGGCATTCTTTGCCTGCACTGCAGAATGTATTCTTTCAAGTACCTTGTCACACAGCCATGTATAAGCAGCCCCGGCAGCATTCAGTCCTATACGTAATGCAACTGCATAAGGCATTCCAAAAAGTCCCGCCGCAATTGATAATGCACCAAATGTATTAAAAGCTGTCTGCCATGCATAACCAGCGGAATATCCGACTCCGATACCACCTATCATGCCTATGTACGGATACATTGATTCTGGCAGAACTATATACATCACTGCAAAAATCGCACATCCAACAACATTAAACAATGCCCTGTTTCCAATTCTCTTATCAACATCTTTAGAAAACGGCAGACACACTGACATGCACGCAATTCCAATCCACATTGCCCTAGGCAGTCCCATCAGTGAAACAATCAGCATAGCGCTTGATACGATAAATGTAAGCTTAATGTACCATCTTGTCCTTGCTGAATTAATATTAAATTCCTTAAACAAATCCCAAAATGTTCTTCTATATGGTCTGTTCCTCTGATTCTTATAGAAAATAATCATGCATACTAACATCCCGGCAAGCAGTCCCACAACTCTCATCATATATTCATGGCCTGTGACATCATATCCCTGCAGCAAAAGATACCCAAGAACAAATGTTGAATGATTATACATAATTACATTGTGACATCCCATTATCATAAGAAGCATAATACACACAACATTTATTACAAATGCAGCAACTGGCGGTACCATATTGGAAACCCTCGGTCCTGCTATCAATATCGCATATATTCCCATTATCGAAATCAAACCATGTGATGTCTTAATTCCAAAATCCGCCTGTCTTAATACCAGCACTGCAAGAAGCACTGTAACTCCGACAACACTATTATTATTCCCCAGCAGCTTACTGAATACTGTAACTACTGCGACGCAGAATATCATAACCAGATACACCTTAAAATTATATATAAGAATATGTCTTCTTTTCTCTTTAGAATCCTGTGTGTTCTTGATAAGCTGTTTTGAACCAGCCGAGCTTAACTGTAACTCCTGATAAAATGTCATAAATTCCTGCTTTCCTTTCCTCCCCTTAAATTTTGCTTAATGACAGGGTTGAGTAATATAACACTGATTACACCCCTATGTCAATTAAGAAATAATTAAATATTATGCAATAAAAAAAGCCACAACCGCTGACATATCCTAATGGACATATCAAGTCGGCTGTGGCTTTCAATCATATCGCACTTATTACATTACTTCTCGATGTCTTCGTCCTCGAAATCATCGTCAAAATCTTCGTCTTCGAAATCTTCATCATCGAAGTCATCTAAATAATCTGGTGTAAAATATCTGTATACAGCATAAGCGATACCAGCAACTGCTGCAACTGCACCAACGATAGCAAGAACAGCTATGATAATTGTACTGCACTTCTTGCAGCATTTCTTATCTTCATCTTCCTTCTTGCTAATAAGTTCTCCTAATTTAGTAGCTGCGATAAGCTCATCTAATTTTTCTTTACTCATAACAATATCTCCTTTCAAACCACGGATTTAATAAATGTATTATAGCATAGCGTTAAACATTTGTCATTATAGTTTTTTAAGTCTGGCAAATCCTGCCAGCATTTTCTTCTGTCCGTACTCTGCAAATTCAACTGTTACCATATAGTCTCTTGCTGAGTCCTCTATAGCAAGTACCTTTCCTTCACCGAATTTCACATGGCTCACCATATCACCAACACTGTAGCCAAGTCCACCTGAAGATTTTGCACTTATATCTGCACCTCTTGCAGCACCTATTACATTTCTTGAAGATAAGCCGCTTCGTGTAGGCACTCCTGCATAAGCACTTCTTACAGAATCTGCCGGAGTCTTTCTCTTTTCTGGTTTCTTAAGGTCAAATAATTCCATAGGGTCTTTTCCAAATCCCGGATTAGAACCACCATTTATCTTAACCTTTCTTGAACTATATGTTCCTGCTGCCCTTCCACCTGGTGTGCCGCTTCCGTAGCTGCTAAGAATTGATCTGGCTGTTGCACGCATGTTAATGCCTGTTGTATCCGGCTCATCTGATGTCCCGCCATATGCAATCCTGCCTTTAGCATACCCACTGGAATTGTTTTCTATGTGCATATATTCTTTAGGAATTTCATTAATGAATCTTGAAACCTTATTCATCTGTGTTTCACCACGCACCATACGCGACTTGGCACTTGTAAGATTAAGTATTTTCTCTGCTCTTGTTATTCCAACATAGCACAGTCTTCTCTCTTCCTCAATCTCAGTTGAATCATCTGACACAATTGTCATATAGCTTGGGAAAAGTCCGTCCTCCATTCCTGTCATATACACAATTGGGAATTCCAGACCCTTTGCGCTATGAAGTGTCATAAGCATTACATGAGGCTCTGACTCATCAAGATTATCAATATCCGCTATTAAGGCAACTTCTTCAAGAAGTCCTGAAAGTGTAGGCTCTTCGCCTGCTTCCTTACAGCCCTCCTCATAGCTTACTACCTTATTAATGAATTCATCCAGATTCTCGCGTCTTGCCTCAACCTCTTCCACCGTTTCATTCTGTGAAAGGCTCTCGATATATCCTGTATCCTCAATTACAGCCTCAGCAAGCTCCTTTAATGACATGAATTCTTCCTTGGCACGCAGTCTTCCAATAAGGTCAACAAATGGCTCTAACTTGGAAAGTGCCGCATTCTTTATTGTGTCAATATCCTTTGCATTGACAAGTGCTTCCCAGAAAGTAATATCATTAAAATCTGCATATTCCTGCAATCTGTCAATCGTAGTATTACCAATTCCCCTCTTAGGAACATTTATAATTCGCTTAACCGCCTGACCATCAAGACCATTATCAATAGTTTTAAGATAAGCAAGAATATCTTTGATTTCCTTTCGCTGATAGAAATTCTGTCCGCCATATATCTTATATGGAATGTTGTGAATCATCAGCTTTTCTTCGAGTGCTCTTGACTGTGCATTAGTTCTGTAAAGAATGGCAACATCATTATAATTCCAGCCATCCCTTACATACTCTGCAATACCACTCGCAACACCTTCTGCCTCATCATACCCGTTCTCATACAGAGTATAATTGACCTTCTCGCCCTCTCCGTTATCAGTCCAGAGTGACTTGCTCTTTCTGCCAATATTATTACTTATCACAGCATTTGCAGCATTAAGAATAGTCTGCGTCGAACGGTAATTCTGCTCAAGCTTTATAACCTTAGCGCCTGTGAACACATTTTCAAAGTTAAGAATATTATAAATGTTTGCTCCACGGAACTTATATATAGACTGGTCATCATCACCAACCACACATATATTGCCATACTTTGCTGCAAGCATTGCAACAAGCTTAAACTGTGATGTATTAGTATCCTGATACTCGTCAACCATTATATATCTGAATCTGTCCTGATAATGCTCAAGTACCTCTGCATCACTCTGGAACAGCTCAACCGTCTTGAATATCAGGTCATCAAAATCAAGTGCATTGTTAAGCTTAAGCGTCTTCTGATATTCTCTGTATACGCCTGCGATTCTTCTAAGATTATAGTCGTTACCTGCCTCAAGCTCGAACTCATCAGGAGTCTTTAACTCATCTTTAGCAGATGAAATCTTACTCATAATTGCACGCTCTTTAAGCATCTTCGTATCTATATTCATCTTCTTACATATATCCTTGATTACAGACTTCTGGTCGTCCGTATCATATATCGTAAAGTTATTATCGTATCCAATTCTGTCTATGTATCTTCTTAAAATTCTCACGCATGTTGAGTGGAATGTACTTACCCATACAGCCCCTGCACCCTGTGCCACAGTAGTCTCAACTCGTTCTTTCATCTCTCTTGCAGCTTTATTAGTAAATGTAATTGCCATAATATTATATGGGTCTACTCCGCATTCTTCTATTAAATATGCAATTCTGTTCGTAAGCACACGCGTCTTTCCAGAGCCTGCCCCAGCGATGATAAGCAGCGCGCCATCTGTATATTTAACTGCCCTTTTCTGGCTGTCATTCAAATCTTCTAATCTCATATACCCACCTTCATGCAAATGTGAAATCTATATCCACCTTATTTCTGCCAACTACCACATTATACAAAAACAACGGGATGTTGCCAAGCCAATATGACAACATCCCTGATTGTTATTTATTAAATTCACATATTACTAATTGTCAGATTATGCAAGCTTTGTTCCACAGTTAGAACAGAACTTAGCGCCATTAGTTGGTGTTCCACAGTTAGGACAGAACTTAGGTGCTGTGCCACCTGACACATTTGCATTATTATTCATTGCAGTATTCATGTTATTCATCATCTGCTGTCCAACCTGCATTCCCATCTGGAGCTGCATCATATCACTGGCAATATTCGAACCGCCTCTTGAATTGCCGATACTATCAGCCATAGCCATCTGTGTATATCTGTTCATATCTCCAACCATTGCCTGAGAAGCTGCCTTATTAGTCATCTTCTGTACTTCTTCCGGATAAGAGAAGCTTGAGATAGTAAAGCTTGTTATTGTGATTCCTAACTTGCTCATCTCCATATCAAGGTCTGTCTTAATACCCGCTGAGATATCATAAGCATTAGCCTGAAGATTAAACATATCCTTACCTTCTTTAGAAATCCACTTCATAAGAAGCTGGTCAAGAACTGCTGATATTCTTTCCTTAACATCTGCAACAGTGTACATCTGCTTTACACCTGCTACCTTGTCTATAAGCGTAATGTAATCAGATACTGAAAACGAGAAGTTACCGAAAGCTCTTATTGGCATGCCACCTGGAAGTGCCTGTGTTGGAATAAGAATAGGATTCTTAGTTCCCCACTTCTCTGTGAATTCCTTAGTATTAACGAATAAAACTTCAGCTCTTACTCCACTGTTGAAGCCAAACTTAAAGCCTTTAAGTGTTGATAAGAATGGAATAATCTGTGATTCAATATCAAAGCTTCCCTCGTCCTTAAAAATACCTTCAATCTTACCATTGTACATAAAGATTGCATCCTGGCCGGCGCGGATAATCAGCTTACTGCCTTTCTTGATTTCTCTGTTGGTCCATTTCCAGAAGATTATATCATCTCTGTACTCTTCCCATTCAACTACGTTGGCAAACTGCCCTTTGAATAATCCCATGTTCCCTCTCCTTATCTATGTATTGCTTATCTCATTATAAATGTGCTTCTGAATTATAAGCCCATCTGAGCCTTAAGTGCTGCTAATTCATCATCAACTGCTGTGTTAGCTGGCTCTGCATCATACTTAGCTGCAAGACTGTCAACATCTGCCTCAAGCTGTGTCTGGTTAAGCTCTGCCATTGCATTAGCCTCGTCAAGCATCTTATTAGCCTTAGCCTCCATCTTACCGAATGCATCCATGCTTGTTCCAACACTGTTAACACTTGAACCAACCTTGTTGATTCTCTCCTGAGCCTTAGCTGCTGCAACCTTAGCCTTAACTGCATCTCTTCTTGCTTCAAGAGACTGGATATCCTTGCAGAGCTTATCATGCATCTGACGCATCTTAGCTGCATTGTCTGCTGCAATATTATATGTCTGCTGTAATGTAGCCTGCTTAGAAACTAACTGCTGCTTCTTCTCAAGGAATGTTCTTGCATCTGCCTCGTTGCCAGCCTGAAGAGCCTTTTCTGCATATGACTGATACTTGGCAACATCTGCTGTGCATTCATCAAGCTCTCTTTTACATCTTGTCTCCTCAGCCATAACTGAAGCTGTCTCTGCCTTAACCTTTCCAAGGTCGCTCTCAAGATTTCTCATGTACTGGTCAATCATCTTCTCTGGATCTTCACACTTATCAAGAAGTGCATTGATGTTAGCGCTCATAATGTCCTTGAATCTTGTTAAAATACCCATAATAATCCTCCATTCCTGTGCCGCTTTCTGGCACATATCACCCTCTGGTGCATCCGAATTCTGTCTCCCAGAATTCTTAAAAAACCTTTTTAATTATAATATATCAGGAGTAAAAAGTCACTAAGATTTGCTCCTTTGAGACATATTTTAGCGTTTTATTACAAATATTAAAATATCATATTATGCACATTACACTATGCTAAAGTTCATTATATTATTCCTACTTGAAATGTGGTTTTAAAAACTATATAATATAGCTTAAGCATTAATATAAATGTATTCTCTCATGAATACGCATTTTTAAAGAAATGAGGAACATATGAACAACGATATTAAAGAGCTTATGAGCGGTATTCTTAAAGATATGTCCGCTCTTAACTATATAAAACCCGGAGATGTGCCTAACATCAATCTGTACATGGATCAGGTTACAACATTTATGTATGAACATCTTCACGATACAAAGCGTACCACTGATGATAAAGTACTAACCAAAACAATGATTAACAACTATGCCAAAAACAATCTGCTGCCATCACCAGTAAAGAAAAAGTACTCTAAGGAACACATATATATCCTTACATTTATCTATTACTTTAAGAACATTCTCTCAATAAGTGATATACAGAAAATGCTCAATCCTCTCACTGAGAAATTCTTTGATGAAGGTTCCAAGCCGGATCTGGATTATATATATAAAGAGATTTTTTCAATGGAATCCTCTCTTGCAAGGCCATTATCTAAAGATATATTTGCAAAGTCTGAACAGGCAAGCAATGCATTTACCGATGTAAAGGATGATGATGACAGAGAATTCTTACAGTTCTTCAGTCTTGTATGCCTTTTAAGCTTTGATGTATACATGAAGAAGAACATGATTGAAAGTCTGATTGATGATTACTCTGCCAAGCATGCGCCAAAGCAGCCTGAGAAGCCTGATAAAACAGACAAAAAGAAATAATCTATAAATTAAGGGAACTGCCAGTACTGACAGTTCCCTTTTGCATTGTTTCATATATTACTTATTATCTTCTGGCTCTTTCTCAAGCATGCCAAGTCTTTCAAATACTCTGTCATACCCGTCATTACCATAATTAAGCGAACGGTTTACCCTGCTGATTGTCGCAGTAGACGCACCTGTCTTCTCCGCAATATCAAGATATGTCCTGTGTTCTCTTAACATCTTGGCAACCTCAAATCTCTGTGACAGGGATAAAATCTCGTTAATTGTACATACATCCTCAAAGAAATCGTATGCTTCATCTAAATCCTTAAGACTTAATATTGCCTGAAAAAGCTGCTCAACAGCCTGTGTCTTTAACTTATTATTCATAATTGTCCACCCCGGTTTTCCAAAATAGCATTGGCTTATTACTTTCAAATTTTAACACAGTGAAGTTTTCAAGTAAAGACATTATTCACTTCTTAATGCCACAACAGGGTCTTTTTTAGCTGCAAGCTTTGCCGGGATAAGTCCGGCAATAAATGTAAGGAACATGCTTATTATTATAAGTATTACTCCTCCTGCAACCGGAAGCTGTGCAACATTGGAAATGTCTGTAAGGTGCTTAATCAACGCATTTGCAGGTATGCACAGCAATAAAGTTACAACAATGCCAAGTGCGCCTGAGACAAAACCTTCAATAAGTGTCTCTGCATTGAATATTCTTGAAACATCTTTCTTAGAAGCACCAATACTTCTTAATACTCCAATTTCCTTAGTTCTTTCAAGTACTGAAATGTATGTGATAATACCTATCATTATTGAAGAAACTATAAGTGATATTGCAACAAATGCTATTAAAACATATGAAATTGCATTAATAATTGTACTTACTGATGACATCATTATTCCAACGTAATCTGTATAGTTGATAACATTTTCTTCCTTGCCATCGTCCTGCTGCAACTTATTGTAATCCTTGATAATATTCTGAACCTTCTCCTTAGAATCAAAATCAGTTGCATATATATCTATCTGTGAAGGTGTATCAAGATCTGTAATTCCAAGCTTCGACTTATTGCTGTCTAATGTTGCATCTGTTGTTCTAGCCTTTAGTGACGCTGAGAAAAGCTGTAGTATCTGATCATCACTCATTCCACTTGTCATTGCCTGCATCTGGGCGCTTTCCTCTGGTGAAAGTGTTGCCATATATGCATTTACATCGTCCATTGTAATCTCTGTATTCCTGTCATTGTCAAATGGAACTCCTGTAAATACATCAACGCTTGTATCAGCAAGCTGTGCCTTGGCAATCTCACTATTCTTTACTTCTTCGATAATGTATTCAGTAAGCTTTGCTGTATAACCGATTCCACTTGAAATTGAAGTGCTGACTGCGTCATCATTAGGTCTGATTATTCCACATACTTTAATGTCTGTTCCGTTATTTACAACATTTGTCATATACTTATCATCTTTTCTGTAATCGTCCCATGTACCGGTCACATCATTGTACTTATACATGTCCGTAGGCATAACAAGCTTAAACTCTGTATCAAGTATCTCGTCAAATGTATAGCTTATATCTTTTTTTGTTTCGTATGATTCACCAACCATCATTTTCTTAAAGAGTGTTCTTACTTCCTCAGGGTCTTTAAGTCCTAATGAGTAAAGTGTATAATCATCAACCTCGTTATTCTTATCGACAACAAGCACAACCTCGTTGTAATTCTCTGGCCAGTGTCCTGCGAGGACATCATACTGCTCATCAAGAACCTGCTGGTTTCCTAAAAGCTGGTTCCACACACTGCTGTTAGAAAACATTCCCATACCCATGCCTGATGACATTGCAGAAGATGTGCTTGTTGCACCCTCGCCATATATCGAATCAAACATTGTGCTTGGGTTTAACTGCTCTACACCGTTAGAAGTATCCTTCATATAAATGTTAAGAGGAACATCATATGAATACTGGATATCACTTACATATGACTTAATGTCAGAGCCGCCATTTTCAATGTATTTCTTAAACTCTGAAAGGTTATTGCTCTTAACTTCCTTTACCATGGTATTAATCATGTCACCCATGATATCGTTAGAATATATTTTAGACTTATCCTCATGCTCTTCTGAATCCGAATTGCCTGTCATGCTTGTAACCATGCTGCTTATATCAATAGCTTCCGCCTGAAGTGTTATAGGATAGCTTGAAAGCGTATCTCTCTGAACCCTGTCTATGTATAACTGGATACCATTTGATATAGACAGAATCATTGCAATACCGATAATTCCTATGCTTCCTGCAAATGCAGTAAGAATCGTTCTTGTTTTCTTAGTCATCAGGTTATTAAAGGAAAGCGAAAGCGCTGTAAAGAATGACATCGATGTTTTCTGCTTCTTTCCTGACTTTTTATTCTTCTTCTCTGATGCCTTAACCTTAGCAGCTTCTTTAGCCTTAATATCAGCTTCCATATCTTCTAATGTATATGGATCAGAGTCATCAGTTATCACACCATCCAACAATCTGACTATTCTTGTAGAATAATTTTTGGCAAGCTCCGGATTATGAGTTACCATAATTATAAGTCTGTCCTTTGATATCTCCTTTAAAAGCTCCATAATCTGGATACTTGTCTCTGTATCAAGTGCTCCTGTGGGCTCATCTGCAAGCAGTATGTCAGGATTATTTACAAGTGCTCTTGCAATGGCAACCCTCTGCATCTGTCCACCTGACATCTGATTAGGCTTCTTGTGAATCTGCTCACCAAGTCCAACCTTCTCAAGTGCCTCTATAGCTCTTTTCTTTCTCTCAGCCTTAGATACACCTGAAAGCGTAAGTGCAAGCTCCACATTAGATAAGACAGTCTGGTGCGGAATCAGATTGTAACTCTGAAACACAAAACCAATAGAATTATTTCTGTAAAAATCCCAGTCTCTGTCCTTATAATTCTTAGTTGACACTCCATTTATCTTAAGGTCGCCGCTCGTATACTTATCAAGTCCGCCTATAATATTAAGCATAGTAGTCTTACCACATCCGGACTGTCCAAGAATCGACACGAACTCGCAGTCCCTGAACCTAAGATTAATGCCCTTAAGTGCACTCACAGTAGTCGAACCGGACACATAATCCTTTTTTATATCATTTAATTCAAGCATCGGATACTCCTTTTATTTTATTGCGGGCTTCGGATTGGGAACTTGTCTGCATCCTTCAACTTGCGTACATGACGTTGTGGCATCTGACTATAGCATACGCTTTCAGGAATCCTGCGCTTAGTGTAACTAAATGCCGCTATCTACAGAGTTTATTACGGTGTGTCAAATCAAACGCGCTTCGCTTGAACGAGATTTGACGCACCGCCCTCATGTATATAGCGGCATTAAGTTACACACAGCCCGGATTATTCAAGCATATGCTATAGTCAGACACCGCAACTGATATACACAACATTTAAGACGCAGACTAATTCCCAATCCGCACTCCTCAATTAATATACACCATGGAAAGCTTGGCTTGCAATTTATTCCAGCACATTTTATACTAATATTGTTTTTTATTTATAAAAATATAATGATTATCAGGAGTCTATGTGAAATACTTTATCAGATTTAAATTACGGAATTTAACAGTCGCCGGTCTTGCTTTGATTATGGCAGCTACATCTGCTGTTCCATTCTTTGCTTATCCTGACCAGTTGATGGCTGATACACAGGATGACCTCGACGCTGTTAATAAACAGCTTGAAGAATTAAGGAATAAACAGAGCGAACTCAATGCATCTTACGGAGAACTTAACGAGAAGCTGTCTGCTTCCGGAGAGAAGCTTTCTTCTATTGAGGATGCAGTTAATGCGAAGCAGTCCGAGATTGATGCTACCAATATCCAGGTTGCTGATATGCAGGCAGAGATTGACCAGCAGTACGCTGCGATGAAGCTTCGAATACAGTTTATGTATGAGAATAATAATGCTACTATTCTGTCAACGCTTCTGTCAGCTGAAAGCCTTTCTGACCTTTTATCCAAGTCAGAATATATCCAGCAGATTTCTAATTATGACCACCAGAAGATGCAGGAATTAAGTGACCTCCTGGCTTCTCTTAAAGAAACTCAGGCAAAGCTTGAACAAGAAATGGCTGAACTTGTCACTCTTAAAGATGATGCCTCCCGCGAAGCTGATAATTTTGCTGCGCTTCTCTCACAGTGTCAGACAGAGCTTGACACTACAAGTGACAGCATTACTGATGCAGAAGCACTTGCACTCGAATACGAAAAACAGATTGAACAGGAAATGTTAGAGCGTCAGCGCCGTGAAATGGAAGCTCTTGAAGCTGCAAAAAAAGCACAGGAAGAGGCTGACAAAGTCAATAACGCCGGTAATACAGGCAATAATTCATCTTCCGGGTCTGCTATGGTTGACCAGAACGCTCTTAACAATGTTCTTAAGAATCACACTGCCGAAGATGTTGCAATGCTCGCAGCAATTATTGAATGTGAAGCCGGCAACCAGTCATATGAGGGCAAATGTGCTGTAGGAAGTGTTGTTATCAACAGAGTTGCTGACCCACGCTTTGCCAACAGCATAAGTGGCGTAATATATGCACCTTACCAGTTTTCACCTGTTGCCAGCGGACGATTTGCAATAGTACTTGCAAGAGGTGCAAATGCAGCCTGCACCCAGGCAGCCGTTGATGTGCTTAACGGTTATATCAATATTAACGCACTATATTTTCATGTATATGACAGTTCTGTCGATGTGGGCGGAACCGTTATCGGAGATCATGTATTTTACTAACTCATTAAATATACCAAGGGGAGAATTATTAACTATGAAGAAAGCAACTAAAGCATCTGATAACAGATATTATCAGGCAAGATTTTCTGCAGCACAGAAAAATACTGAATTTGAAAGCCGTGAAGCAGCTTCAGATGTCGTAGGTATAGACAGAACAAGACTTGCAAGAATTGAACTTGGCAATGTAACACCTTATGCGGACGAGGTTGTATCTATGTCAAAATGCTACAACGCTCCTGAACTCTGCTACAATTACTGCTCAAGCGAATGTCCGATTGGAAGGCTTACAATGAAGGAAGTCGAGATTAATTCTTTTGACAGATTATCATTAAAAATGCTTGGTTCTTTGAATGATATCGAAAACCTGCGAGCTTCTATTATCAATATCTCTGCTGATGGTCAGGTTGATATTGGAGAGCAGGAGGAATTCAAGCAGATACTTGAATCCCTCGACCTTATTTCCAATAATGCGAAAGCCCTTGAATTGTGGGCTAAGAAAAACATTAAGAATATTTAACGGCTGTATCTTACATAATCTACCGTAACAAAGCCTTTGTTTGCACTATTGGCAGAATTATCATGTGATACATATACACCGCTCTTTACACCAACCCATCTTCCGGCTTTGGCAATAACGAAAACAGGGTTGGTGTATTCTTTTCCGTCTGTGCTTATCTCTATCGTTACTGTTTCAACAGGTGCTTCCTTAACAGGAAGTCCACCCTCGACATAATCTTTAGTTCCTGTCTTTTTAACTGTGTATCTGAAATATATTTCCTTAAGATTATCGTATGAAGCAAGCAATTCTTTAGTCTCTTTAGTATAAGCCTGGTCACAGTCAAACTGCTGCACACCCTTTACTGCATACACTTCCATCTTACCGCCTTTAACAGTCACATCTGCTGCCAGATAATCCATTCCCATATGAATGAATCCGGCATTATCACCATCAGACATTCCACTGATATTCATCTTAGTAATACAGCTAAATTCCGGTGCTGGCCACTTCTGCAGGAGAAGATTTCTGTAATCGCCAATTGGTCTGTTTGATACTCTGCCAACCGCATTAAGCTTTATATAAGAACCGTCATCAGACACATTTCCACTTTCATCAGTGCCAAACTGCGCCCAGTCACTATCAGGATTGGCGTTCCACTGCCACTGCAGTCCCAAAGTATCTTCTGTGAATTCATCTGTAGTATCTGGCTCACATATTTCATAAACGGCACCGACATCAGGTTTTTCGTACTCCATCACAGGCTCGCCATAATCATTGCCATCTTTCTTAACTCCAATTACAGGCCAGTCATTTTCCCAGCTCATTGGCTGCAGATGTGTTATTCTGCCTGCTGCATACACATCCTGAAAATGTATGAACCAGTCCTGTCCTGTAACTGTGTCAATCCATGCACCCTGATGAGGTCCATTGACAGGCGAATCTCCCTGTCTCATAACCACTTTATACTCATATGGTCCAAACACATTTTTCGACCTTAACACTGTCTGCCAGCCTGTCTTAACACCGCCAGCCGGTGCAAATATATAATACCATCCGTTTCGCTTATACATCTTAGGACCTTCTATTGTAATCTGGTCATTTAAGTTACCGTCAAATACAATCTTTTCCTCACCAATAAGCCCCATTCCATCTGGCTGCATCTCTACCATATGAAGCACACTCTTGTATCCGATACGGCTCTTGGCAACTCCTGCAACAAGATATGCCTTTCCATCCTCATCCCAGAATGGGCATGGATCAATCCAGCCTGCGCCCTGTCTTATATTCACTGGCTTACTCCACTCACCATAAGGGTCTGTTGCTGTAGTCATATATATTCCTTCATCCGGCATTGGGAAGCACACATAATATGTACCATCATGATATCTTATGGCAGGTGCCCACACTCCGCATCCATGAATTGGATTTCTATATCTGAATTCTGGAACTTCAGGCAAAATGTAGTTAACAACCTTCCAGTTTACAAGGTCCTTAGAATGAAGCAACGGCATAGCCGGTGCATTAGAAAAGCTTGATGATATCATAAAATAATCATCACCGACACGGATTGCGTCCGGATCTGAATAATCAGCGTAAAGTATTGGATTCTTGTATCGTCCATTTCCTAAATCTGCTGTCCACATATATGACCTCTTTCTGCCAGTTTACGGCTCAATAATTTATTTCTGCTTATGCAGATATTTCTCTGCTATCATATTACAACAGTTAAATAAGAATTTCCAGTACTTTTGTAAAGTTATTTTATAAAAGTTTTTTAGTTGACATTTTATTATTAAGTATTCTGCGCTTAAACCGATATTATATATAACCGTGTTCATTGCTGAAGATGAAAGGCGGGTATACTTATGATAATTGCAGACAGCAACATGAGTATGTCTTCAAGAAGACACTACTCACAAAAGGTATCAAGCGGCATGGTCGCAGCAGGCAGATCTGGTAACTCCTTTAGTTTTGGAATGAGCCATGCAAGAAGCAGCTTAAGCCAGAAAGAATCATATTTTAGTAATTCTTCTGATTCTCCGGACAGAAAGTATGACGACATGTTTCTGATGATGCCACTCTACAATCGTTCTGGCAGACTTAATGTCCCGGACGATTCTTCTAAAACGGATTTGGCTGGTGAGGAATCACCAGAAGGCACGGAGGCTTTAACACCTGCTTACAACAAAGCCAGCTTAGTTTCTATGCGGCAGAATGTAAGCTTCAGTTACACAGAAATAACAAGAAAGGTTTATATGTCCCTGTTGGATTTTATTCAGTCTCTGTCTTTCCGTGGAATGTTTCATGATACTGACAGTTTATCCTGCAATTCAGTCTCTGACACATCTTCATCTGACAAAGCCTCAAAAACCCTTTCTATTACTAACCAGATTTCTCCTACTGTGTGGACTGTAAGAACCAGATATTCTTCAACCTATGAAGAAAAGGAAAGCACTTCATTTTCAACAATCGGAACTGTTAAAACAGCAGACGGCAGGAAACTTAATTTTAATCTTGATATGACCATGTCGCGCAGATACATGGAAGAACACAGCATTGAATTTGTTTCAAGCTTTGATACTGTACTGACAGATCCTCTTGTTATTAATCTTGGAAGCAATCCTGTTTCTGTTTCTGATAAGTCCTTTAGTTTTGACATTGATGGTGATGGTAAAGACGAGACTATTGCACAGATGAATCCTGAAAGTGGCTTTCTTGCTCTTGATAAGAACGGCGACGGAATTATCAATGACGGCAGTGAGCTGTTCGGAACCAAGACCGGTAATGGCTTTTCCGAGCTTGCAGAATATGATTCTGACGGCAACGGCTGGATTGATGAGAATGATGAAGTCTATGACCAGTTAAAGGTCTGGGTTAAAGATGAGAATGGCAAGGACACGCTCTTATCACTTAAGGAAGCCAATGTCGGTGCAATCTGTCTTGGCAGCTCCAAAACAACATTTCATGTAACTGATGATGATAACAATCTTAAAGCTAAAGTACGAAGCAGCGGCATGTATCTTCATGAAGACGGCAGCGCCGGTTCTGTACAGCAGGTGGATTTTTAATTCTGTATTGGGGATATCTTCGATATCCCCAATATTTTTTGTATCCCTTGCTAATGCCTGGGTGCTATTTTTCTCTGTTCGCTTACACAATTCCATTTTTGCGGTTTTGCCACCGGCTCTGTTTTTTCCGTGCAGGCTGCTTGCGACCTATATATTCATAATATTTGCCCTCTTATAGGCACATTTTGCGACTTTTCAATCCCAAAGCTTCTTCTCAACCTATAAGATTCATTATTTCTATTCTTTAATAGGTAAAACTGCTCTCCACAATCTGAAAATCCACAAAATCACATAAATTTTCCCAAAAATCTTCCTATAAGAGACTTTATTATGCGACTACCTATAGGTATCACGTATTGTCTGCGTATGAAGCTTCCTTTATTTATCATCATATTTTTCCCAGACTTGTTTTTCTCGGTATATTTACATATTTTTAATATATCAAACTATTGATTTTTATATATTTGTATAGTATATTTATTAAACAGTTTTTACCTGTAATTGCAAAAGGGGGTTTTTAATGAGAGATATACAGAATTATAATATGGAACATGTTGACACATTAGCACCTGACACGATTAAAGAGTCTGTTATGTGCAGGCATTCACAATTATCTCTTTTACTAGCTGATATACAAGGAAGAATTTCTAATGCTCCTGAAGGTTCTCTGCGAACTGCCAGAAAAGCTCATGGCTGCCAATATTATCATAAAGTCGAAGTAAATGATACCAAAGGAACATATATCAAAAAGCATAACTATAATTTTGCAATTGAACTTGCACAAAAAGATTATGATTTAAGAATTGAACAATGCCTGCTGAAAGAATTAAACTTTCTTGAAGTCATACTTAAGAAATATAATCCATCAGAAATCCAGCATATTTATGATTCACTTAACAGCTTCCGCAAAGAAATGGTTACTCCAGTTTTTGTATCGGATGAAGATTTTACTGCAAACTGGAAAGCCTCAGAATATACTTCTTTAGGATTCACTCCTGACTGCGCTGAATACTATACTGATAATGGTGAACGCGTACGGTCTAAGTCTGAAATTATCATAGCTAACAAACTCTATCGCTATAATATCCCTTATCGTTACGAATATCCTCTGCAGCTACAATCTGGTATCATAACACACCCGGATTTTACCTGTCTTAATGTTAAAACAAGGCAGGAATATATATGGGAACATTTTGGCATTATGGATAATGCAGAATATGCCTGTAATGCCATCAAAAAAATCAGCGATTATGCTAATTCAGGATATGTCCTTGGCAGGAACTTCATAGCAACATTTGAAACCGCTAATACTCCAATCAATGCTAACTGCATAGAATCTTTAATAAAAAGTCATCTCTGTTGATACCTTTTTATAGTCGCATTTTTGATTTCTTATAGGTCCTTCCTTACCAGATTTTCCAAAAATGTTTCTTATTTTCACAAAACATTCCTTAAAAAAGACAAATTTTCCTATCAAACAGCTTTAACTCACTATCTGATAGGAAATTATCCTGAATTTTATTAAGGTTGTGCTGAAAATGACCTATTAATCATGTAAAAAATGTTTTCTTATAGGAAAACCAAATCTCACCAAGACATATCTCTTTCCATCTGCACAGAAAACCCGGCTGTTATGTAACAATCCCACCAAAACAATCCCGCATGTATAATCCTTCCTGACAGCTTTCTAGAAATTCAAATCAATATCTATTCCCTTAATATCCTCATTAAGCATCTTATTATCTTTCATTATCCTGACTATCTGCTTCTGGGCTTCAGTTACATGGTCGGCATCATTGCTTCTTATATTGGCATTCATCTCTAACTTATCAGCCTCTGCCTGTCCCTCAATAATCTCTTCCTGTTCTTTTCTTTCCTTGCGCTTTTCGTCAATCTTTTCCTGCTGTTCTTCCTGTTTCTTCTCTGCTTCGTCAGCCTTTTCCTTATTCTCTTCTACCTTGTCATCAATGTTGTCTTTACCTTCATTTACAAGCAGATTCTTAACCTCACCCTCAACAGCACCTATTATCTGGTCTGCTGAATCCTGTGCCTTTAGCATTTCCTGAGATTTATCCCTGTCGATTTCGGCAAGTGCAATTGAAGCTGTCGTGCATGCAATCTTAAGCTCCTTCTGACCAATTTCATCCTTAAAATGTATCTGTGATGAATTCAGCTTAAGCACTTTCTCCTGATACTCTGTAAGCGGCGTATTCTGTAATTCCTTTAAACGGTCAAGTTCTTCCTTTGAAAATGTGTCCTCAGCCGAACCATAACGGTTATTCTGATATTTTTCAAGCAGCTCAAGATCTTTTTGTTCCTGTGAATTCATATCAACACCATAATCTGCGCGGTAAGCCTCTTTTTCATTCTCCAAATCACTAACCTTATTCTTAAGTGCTGTGATTTCATCAAGCTTATTAAGCTTATCGAGCTTCATATCCTCAATATTCTTATCTCTCATATCAGAAGATTTCCATGCATCAGATATAAGCTTCACTGCCTGCTTTCTTGCCCGGAGCCTCTTGGCATCAATCTGATTGTCTTTATATGGCTTCAGATTAAGTTCTGATGCATTAATTGTCTTTCTGTTCCTGGTTTCCTTTGTGTTATCAGTATTCTTATCTGCATTTTCTATTCCCTGTGCAGCTGCCTGATTATTCATTGTGCTTCTTACCGTAAGTGACATATGCCCTCCTTGTCATAATCCTGTCCCAAACTCCTTTTCGGGATTCACATTAGTTTATATATATATCGGCATATATACCACCATTATTATAGTCAGTTCTTGTTTATAATAAATAAATATGATATAGTCTTACTATCAATTTATCATGAGGGGAGATTATGATGAAATTTGCAAAAAGAACAGATAAAGTGCTGACAATCATATACACTGTTATCAGTGTTTTACTTATTGCCACATTTATATTATTACTTATATATGCAGGAGGTCTTATGAACAATGCCGGCGGCAGTATTATTAAAGCTGGCAGCTATTCACCTGATGATTACACAGCAGGATATAGATTTATGGGACATTTGTTTTATGGTGGACTTTCTTTCACAGCATCTGTTTTCTTATATATAATTGCTATATATGCAGCACTTTTTGCTTTACCGCTTATAATAATTACAATATTTGCTTATGTTGGCATGGCATTATATAAGAAAACGCAGAATCCAAAACACATAAAACGCAATCTTATTGTTAAAATCGTATATACCGCAATATGGACAATACTTGCACTTATAATGACAATCAATGATGTTGGATTTGTTGTTATGTTCGTAATACTGGCTCTTGTATTATCGCTTCTTTTCAGTGCTTTGTACGGCATGACCAATCATGAATATTTTTCCGAATACTAAAAATAATGGCAGGACACGGTATTAATCCATGTCCTGCCATATTATATTTAATCTTACAAATGAAGCACTCTTTCCTTAATTTCCTGAGTTCTTCCCTGATTCCAGAACTGTGTTCCGATATATCCGCAAGTTCTTCTTGCAACATTCATCTTATCCTGATTACGGTTTCCGCAGTTAGGGCATTCCCATATAAGCTTTCCGTCATCATCAGTTATAATCTGAATCTGGCCTGTGTAGCCGCATTCCTGACAATAATCACTCTTAGTATTAAGCTCTGCATACATAATATTATCATAAATGTACTGCATAACCTTAAGTACTGCAGGAATGTTATTCTGCATATCAGGAACCTCAACATAGCTGATAGCACCACCTGGGGATAATTCCTGGAACTGTGATTCGAATTTCAGTTTATCAAATGCATTGATATTCTCTGTTACATGAACATGATAACTGTTAGTTATATAATTCTTATCTGTTACACCGGCAATCTTACCGAATCTCTTCTGTAAACACTTAGCAAACTTGTAAGTTGTTGATTCAAGTGGTGTACCATAAAGAGAGAAATCAATATTAGTCTCTGCCGCCCATTTCTTACATATATCGTTAAGATGTTTCATTACCTCAAGTGCAAATTCTGTACCATCTGGCTTAGTATGTGTAACACCCTTCATGTAATATGTACACTCACAAAGTCCTGCATATCCAAGCGAAATTGTTGAATATCCTCCATAAAGAAGCTTATCAATTGTTTCACCCTTCTTAAGTCTTGCAAGCGCACCATTCTGCCAGAGAATTGGAGCAACATCAGAAGGTGTTCCTTTAAGTCTGTAATGTCTGCACATAAGTGCTCTCTTACAAAGCTCAAGTCTCTCATCAAGGATACTCCAGAACTTATCCATATCCTTTCCTGATGAGCATGCAACATCAACAAGGTTAAGAGTTACAACACCCTGATTGAATCTTCCATAATACTTTGGTTTTCCTGTCTCTGGATCAATATATGGTGTAAGGAAGCTTCTGCATCCCATACATGGGAAACACTGACCATTGCCATTTGCATCAACCTTTAATTCCTTCATCTTCTTTTCAGATATATAATCAGGAACCATTCTCTTTGCTGTACATTCTGCTGCCAGCTTTGTAAGTTCCCAATACTTGCTTCCTTCTCTTATATTGTCTTCTTCAAGAACATATATAAGCTTAGGGAAAGCTGGTGTAATCCATACACCCTTTTCATTCTTAACACCCTGCATTCTCTGCTTAAGAACTTCCTCTGTAACAAGAGCAAGATCTTCTCTTGTTCTTCCTTCTGGAACTTCATCAAGGTACATAAATACAGTAACGAATGGAGCCTGACCATTAGTTGTCATAAGTGTGATAACCTGATACTGAATCATCTGGACGCCACGCTTAATCTCATCTCTTACACGAAGTTCAGCGACCTCTTTAATCTTCTCTTCTGATGCTTCTATTCCTGTTCTCTCAAATTCATCCCTTACCTGACCAATAAATTTCTCACGGCTCACCTGAACAAACGGAGCAAGATGTGCAAGTGATATACTCTGTCCACCATACTGTGAACTTGCAATCTGTGCAATTGCCTGAGTTGCAATATTACATGCTGTAGAAAAGCTATGTGGCTTCTCAATCATAGTCTCACTTATTACAGTTCCATTCTGTAACATATCCTCAAGATTAACAAGACAGCAGTTATGCATATGCTGTGCAAAGTAATCTGCATCATGGAAATGTATAAGTCCCTGCTCATGTGCATCAACAATATCTGCTGGGAGAAGAAGTCTTTTAGTAATGTCCTTACTTACCTCTCCTGCCATATAATCTCTCTGCACACTGTTAACAGTAGGATTCTTATTAGAATTTTCCTGCTTTACTTCCTCATTATTACACTCAAGAAGGCTTAATATCTGCTCATCTGTTGAATTAGACTTACGCACAAGCGCTCTCTTATAACGATATGTAATATACTTTCTTGCAACTGCAAATGCTCTTAAATTCATAATCTGGTTTTCTACAAGATCCTGAATTTCCTCAACACTTAATGAACGGTTCATTTCTTTACAGATGCTCTCAACATTATTAGATATTGTTTCAATCTGTTCTTCTGACAGTCTTTCGCTATGGACAACTTCCATATTAGCTTTTGATACGGCGGCCATGATTTTACTTATATCAAATGTAACCTCTGACCCACTTCTTTTAATAATTTTCATACTTCAAACCCTCACATAAGCACTTTCATGTCCCCATGAATAATCATTAATAACACCATGTGACATCACACACATGAAAAAAATCTGCTGGGAACCCAGTATCCATGCGGTTTCCCAAGCAGATTTGATTATACAACATATAGACTTGTAAGTCAATTAAAAACACAATATCTTGTAATAAAATATATTAATTAATTATTTTCAGATTCAGCAATAATATTAATAAGAGAAGCTGCTACCACAGCCATTTCTATTTCATACTCAGCCCATTGTGACGATTCCTTACAACGGTCTATTGTAAATATTCCCTTAACATTGTTCTGTGTTCCCACTATGCAATGTACGGTAGAAAAAACCCTCTTTTCTCTCATTGCCATCCCAAATTCCGGCGCAATATCTGTCTGTCTTCCAACAAATCCAATAGCAACATGATTCTTTCCGCCAAGGAGCTTCCTGAATTCTTCTGTATGAACATAGTCTGCACTCATTGGACCACCCAGTTCTACCCCAATATAATATGCCCTGTTAAGGTTAGGTCCCCAATACAGATTAATACTGTCAAGTTTAAAAGAATCATACATATGATGAAGCAGTTCATCAACAGCTTTTCTTCCATCCTGTGCAAATTCTTCCATTATTCCTGACAGAAAACGAAGTTCTTTCATCTCTCTGCCATCGTTAACATTCTTATCCTTTGTATTGAGCGAATTCTCATACGATTCCTTATGAAGATCATCTCTGAAAAAAACATATCTATCTCTTCCCTTTTCCTTAGCAACATACAAACAATAATCAGCTTTTTTGAAAAGTTCTTCATATTCTGTGCCATTATTTGGACTATATGATGCTCCAATAGAACATGTTATCGTCAAGTCTTCAAAATCATCAACAAATTCCCATTTAATCTGCGTTCTTATCGCTCTTAACATTCCTCTCAACGCATGCTCATCATTAATTCCATTAAATACAATAATAAATTCATCGCCACCTATTCTTCCGACAACTCCATCCTCACCGACAACTTCCTTAAGCTTTCGTCCTACTCTTGCAAGAATCTTATCTCCATACATATGACCATACACATCATTGACCTTCTTAAAATGATCCACATCAAGAACAGCTATTGTGACCCTGTTATTCTTTTCTTCTTTAAGGCACTTAACAGCATAAGCAGTGATTGTTTTCTTATTATATACATGCGTAAGAGAATCAAACTGTAATTCCTCTATCATATCTGAAATCTGGTTATAACTACGGTTATCTGCCTCTGGAATAACCCTGCCAACAACAATCTTTCTTCCATCGCTCTTAGCCATAACAGTTCCGATGAACCTCAATGTTTCCATAACCTTGTTATATGTACGCATGCTGGTCTTAAACTTAGTTGAGAATGTCTGCGTATATGAACGCACCTCAGATATAAAATTAGTGAACATTTCCTTATCACTTTTCTCTATATATCCTTCTGTAAGCATCTGTTTCTTCCAGTCATCAATGTCAGCCTTATATATAACATCCCTTGAATCAACATCATACCTGTACATACTGAAAATATTATTATCCTTGTTATATGTAAATGTGTATTCTCTATCTAATCCTAGAAGCATCTTATGCTTTGATACATCATCTCTAAGACTTTTATTAGCTTCTTCTATTGATTCAACATCGACAATTTCAATATCTCTCATATGTCCATTGCCAGCACCACGCTGCTGATACACAAAAAGATGATTATACCTTTCCTCTCCCTGTGCATTAATAAACTTAAACATTCCACTCTTAGCGGTACCATCATAATTGTCTATGAAATCTATCAGCCTTTCTTTATCCTTTGGCGCTACCACTTCAAGAAGTGTATCTACAATGCGTCCGAAATATTCTTCAAATGCTTTATTAGAAACACTTACTACACAATATTTGTCAACTGATGCAATTCTCCTGCTCATCTTGTGTACAATTTCAAATTTTTCTTTTTCTGTCGCTTTATTATCCATGTTGGTACCTCATGCTATTTACTGTTAATTCTTAATAACTAATTCCGAATTCTGATAATAAAATTATATTATATACCTGACGATTTTACAAGTGTTCCGAAGTACATCCCTTAATTATTTTGGTACTTTAGTACCAATACAAAATATTGTATTTTCTTTTATATAACAGCATGTTATAATACAACATATTGTTGGTTTTAGCTTGAAAGCATTATTATTAAATACGAGGAGGGTTTCTAATGGAACGAGTAAAGTACAACAAAGTTGAGGTCAGCCACGGAAATATTGCAAAAAAATTCCCTGTCTATGAAATTTATCTTGATGGCGTTATTGTAACTAAGGTATCATCTGAGAACGAAGCTTTAGAGATGGTATCCCGCTGGCAGGAAATTTACAAATAATTCTTAAAAGCAAAAGGCATGTACACCCTGCAATGTACATGCCTTTTTTATAACATTTTCTTCTTCCTTAATACCCACAAAACTATTATACATATCAGAAGTATTATTCCACTTATTATCTCAAATCCAAAAGGTGTCTTTGCAAATGGCATCCATTCTCCGCCAACATTCATTCCATATATACCGGATATTATTGTTGGAATAGCCATCACAATTGTAATTGAAGTAAGATATTTCATTACATTATTCAGCTTACTGTCAATTACTGATGACATCAGCTCCCTTGTACCATCTATGACATCCCTGTATATTGTTGTCATCTCTATGGCCTGCTGGTACTCAACCATTACGTCCTCAAGAAGCTCCATATCTTCAGGATACTGTTCAAGTCTTTTATATCTTCTAAGTCTTTCTAACACAATACTGTTAGCTCGAAGAGATGTTGCAAAATAGACAAGCGTAGATTCCAACTCGTGAAGTTCAATAAGATCTGTATCTGATGTGTCACCATCAACTCTCTCCTCTATCTCAATTCTTTTCTTATCAATCAGACGAAGATTTGCCTGATACACAAATGCTGAACGGAAAAGCATCTGGTATATAAAACGCATTTTTTTCTTAGTGCTGAATTCTCTGACTTTATTCCTTATGAAATAATTAATAATAGGTGTATCTACTTTGCATACAGTTATTATTGCATCACTTTTAAGAATTATTCCAAGTGGAATTGTTGTATACATTTTCTTTTCATGTCTTACCTCTGGGGTTGGAATATCCACAAGTATTAATGTATATCCATCCTCAAGACTTATACGCGAACTTTCTTCTTCATCAAGCGCAGATGCTATATCCTCCGGTTCTATTTCAAAACGCTCCGCTATCTGCTCAAGTTCTTTACTTGTAGGATCCACCATATTAATCCAGCATCCATCCTGAATATCATCCAGTGTGCTTAACACCTGCTGGTCCGTTCTATATATCTCTACCATAAGTCCGGCCTTTCATAATTATTATTTCATCAAAATCGTCCCTGATGCGTCTCATAATAAAATCTCTTAAAGGCTCATCGAAACTTCTATATATATTGCTTACGGCTTCACATTCTAGTGGATTGCGCGTAAGAAAATATCGTGTATTAAAACCATACATCGTATACATTATATGAAGCACTCTAACATCTGGCTTTGACAAGCCATTCTCCAATGCGCAGTAACTTCTATGCGACATTCCCAATATATGTGCCATATTGGTTTTATCCATATCCTGTATCCGTCTTATTTCTGTAAGAGTATATCCGGTCCGCACATTATCAGGCACATCTAGTTCCATTCCATTGACAATTTCAAGTATCATTCTGTGATAATATATCACTTCCCTTTCTTCTTTATACCCGAATTGCAGCATGCTGTCAAATAAACAAAGCAAATTTCTTATAAAAACTTTTTTCCTGAATTCAGGGCATTCCTTATACATCTGCATAAACGGGTTATCATTTCGTATTCCATGCAGTATGTAGTCAGAATTCCAATCTGTATATTTCTCCATTCTTTCTATCATTCTGTATGTAACAGGCTGTGTTCCAGTTTCTATACGTGCCAGATAATCAGGTGTGATATGAAGCATTTCTGCCACTTCTATTCTTGACAGTTCCTTACATATCCGATATTCTTTCAGTCTGTCCCCTATTTTGTACATTCATTCCTCCAAGCATCACATTTTTGACAATGCGACTATAATATACGATTAATGATGCACAATTAGTACGACAGCCTGTAATATTTATAATATTAATCTATAAAGCATTATTTCTTGTCAGTTTTACAGCTTCTTAACCCACATGAGCCGCAATTACCATCACAGCCCTTCCCAAGACCGCTTTTTTCATGCTTATATGAAACTGCGATGTATATGGCAACAACCACAACTAACAATATTCCTGCTGATATAACCTGTCCCATTCTTTATCTCCTTATTAATTGCTCTTATAAGCTTTTCCAATCTCACCTGTAAGTGAAGCAAATATCTTAAGTATCATTGCACGTTCTGATTTGTCAAGTTCCCTGAAAGACTTAAGAACGGCATTAATATTCTTAAACCTGGCTGTACTTATCTCTGAAAGGTTCTTTGCACCACTTGCAGTTACCAGTGAGAATAATGTATCTACAAATTCTGCCCTCTGTTCTCTTGTAAGCCCGTCTATCCATGCGCTCAATGCAGCATTTAACCTTTTACTCTTAGGGCTTAACTCCTGCTCAGTCTCAAAATCTGGTCCTATAACCTGCCATGACATAGAATCATGCTGCATAAGACCTGACTGGCTGCTCTTTACAACCTCATAATCCCCATCATGATTAAGAAGCATTCCAACAACCGAGCCATAAGGAACAATACTCTTAATCCTAGGCAGAATTGCCAGATAATCCGGATGCTTTACAAAATCACTGTCAAATCCCGGACCATCATTATTATAAACAGTAATAATTCTTTTCTTCACTGATGGTCTTGCAAATACTGATGCATATACTGCCAGATTACCACCTTTGGAATGTCCGCCAAGAATCAGCTTTCCTTCTGAACGCTGCACGGTTGTGTCAATATATCTTACCGCATCCTTCTGCGATGGAACAGGGGATAAGAAGCTCATGTTAAAATCCTCTTTCCAGCCCACAAGTGTATCATCAGTTCCCCTGAAAGCAATATACGTAAGTCTGTTATCAATTCTTACATGAAATGCCGCAAACTGTTCTTCTTTGCCGCCATCGACATAATCAACATAATTAGTAAGTATAAGTGAACCAAATCTTTTTGTTGCTGCTGCCTCCCTTAAAAGATACGGAGCTTTTCCTATGAAAGATTTGCATTTCTTAATCTCCTTCTCATCATGGGTATCAAAAAATGTGTCTGCCGCTTCCGCAATTGTAATAGTCTCGATACTTCCCGGTGCCGGTACAATATCAGTAAAATCAACATATGCAATCTGCGCAAGTATTAAATTGTCCACGTCATTAAATGGTGCCTGGCTAAAATCAAGGTCACCTCTCCATTTCAAATAATCAGATACATTACTCATACTTAACCCCTTCTTATTCTACGCATTTTCCTTTCAGAAACCTTCTTGGTTACAAGATCCTTCCATATTGAAGGTGTGAACAGAATTATCAGTGGAAATAACTCCAGTCGTCCGGCAAGCATATCAAACATCAGTACATATTTGCTGAAATCAGAATAACTTCCAAAATTCTGTGTCGGTCCGACAGCCGAAAGCCCCGGACCTATATTATTAATAGTCGCTGCTACTGCAGTGAAATTCGTCACAATATCCTTTCCTTCAATAGATATTAGCAGTAAGGACGCTGTGAATATCATGATAAATGTTATGAAATATATACTCACAGACCTGCATGTTTCACTATCAACAGGCTTTCCTTCTGTCTTAATCACCTTTACACTCTTAGGATGAATATATGATTGAATCTCTCTGAATATTGTCTTTATCCCTATAATAAATCTGGAAACCTTAATTCCGCCACCTGTACTTCCGGCACATGCTCCCACAAACATCAGCACAACAAGCACCGACTTTGACAATGACGGCCACATATCGAAATCCACTGATGAAAATCCGGTTGTCGTTATAATAGATGCAACCTGAAACATTGACTGTCTCAGTGTAAGTTCAACAGCACCTACACTTCTGTATATATTAACAAATATAATTGCTGTTGCTGCAAGGATAATTCCAAAATAACATCTCACCTCTTCTACTTTAACAGCCTTCTTAAACTGTCTTAGAACAATAAGATAATATGCGTTGAAATTAACTCCAAACAATATCATAAATATGGTTACAACCCACTGGATATAAGGTGAAAAGCTTGTAAAGCTGTCATTTCTGATACCAAATCCACCTGTTCCTGCTGTTCCCATTGCTGTATTAAGTGCATCAAGGAATGTCATTCCTCCAAAAAGAAGAAGAATCGTCTGAAGTACAGTCATTCCAAAATATATAATATACAGTATTCTTGCTGTATATCTGATCTTAGGAACAAGTTTACCCACTGATGGTCCCGGACTCTCTGCTTTCATAAGATTGATATTAGAGCCACCTGTAAGAGGTATTACTGCAAGCAGAAATACCAGAACTCCCATACCACCAATCCAGTGAGTAAAGCATCTCCAGAACATAATGCTCTGAGACAGCCATTCAACTTCACTTAATATACTTGCTCCTGTTGTTGTAAATCCTGATATTGTCTCAAAAAGTGCATCTGTAAATGAAGGAATTTCCCTGCTTATAAAAAAAGGAAGGCAGCCAAATATACTCATAAGAATCCAGCTGAGTGCAGTTGTAACACACCCCTCCTTCAGATAAAAAACTGTATTGGCAGGTTTTTTAATTGTCATAAGAAACCCACATACAGCACATAATGCCATTGTTATCAAGAATGCAGATATTGCCTTCTCCCTGTATATAACACCAACAATCACAGGAATGACCATAAGAGCCGCTTCTATCTTTAAAACATGTCCAAGAATATATCTTACTATAGAACTGTTCATATCAATGTTCCCAGCCTTTCCTATCTAAGAATATCAGTTATAGCATCAAACCCTGTATGAGTTGTTACAATAACCACAGTATCTCCAACCATAAGGCTGTCAGTACCGCTTGGAATAATAATCTTACCATTACGGTTAATAAGTGCTATAAGCAGATTATCCTTAAGCTTAAGATCCATAAGCTGCTTACCCGTAACTCCTGATTCTTTATCAACATTAAACTCTATAGCTTCTGCCTTCTGGTCAAATAAATGATACAAGGTCTGTATGTTATTGCTTCCCATAGACTCCTTCTTAGCTCTTACATAAGCAATAATAGCTTCTGAGGTTATATACCTTGGATATATAACGCTTCCTAAATCAAGGCTGTCAATAACACTGCTGAATCCCATTCTTGTAATCTTAGTAATACATTTGGCTTCAGACACTTTTCTTGCATACAGAGTAAGCATAACATTCTCTTCATCTATTCCTGTAAGCGGAACAAAGCTTTCCACATACTCAATTCCTTCTTCTCTTAAAAGACTCTCATCAGTACCATCACCATTGATAATGACAGCTCCAGACAGCTCTTCGCTTAGCTTTAAAGCACATTCCTTGTCATTCTCAATAATCTTAACATCAATTCCCATGTTAAGAAGCTGCTTGGCAAGATAATATGCAACCCTTCCGCCTCCGACAATCATGGTACTCTTGACCTGATGTGTCTGGAAACCTACACTTGCAAGAAATGTCCTTGCATTCTTTCTTGATGCAATGAAAGATAATTTATCATCTGCCTTAATAGCAAAATGTCCTGATGGAATGAAAACCTCTCCATTCCTCTCAACAGCACATATAAGAACCTTAGATAATGAAGCCTTAGATATCTCCGCAAGAGTATGGTCACACATCTGGTTACCCTCAGGGACTTTTATCTTAATCATCTCTGCCTGTCCATGTGCAAATGTTCCAATCTCAAGTGCTGTAGGCATATAAAGAACTCGCGCAATCTCACTTGCTGCCTCAAATTCCGGATTAATAATCATTGCCAGACCTAATCTGTCTCTTAAAAATGCAGCCTCCTGACTGTATTCAGGTGTTCTTACTCTTGCAATTGCCTCACATCTTCCAGTTCTCTTTGCAAGTGTACAACATAAAAGATTCAGCTCATCAGAATCAGTTACCGATATAAGAAGGTCAGCTGAGTCAATACCGGCTTCTTTCTGAACAGCAAAACTTGCACCATTGCCCTCAACTCCCATAACATCATATGCACCTGTTATTGCATCAAGCTTAACCCTGTTCTTATCAATAAGAGTAACATCATGGTTCTCCCTGCTGAGTCTCTCAACAAGAGTAGCACCAACCTTACCGCCACCTACAACTATAATATTAAGTCCGTTCTTTCTGGACTTTTCATTCCCAAACATTCCTATCCTCCTTGTTATTTCGCATTGTTTTGCGAAGCAAACTATCTACCCATTTCTTTTAATTCTTCAAGCAGTTCCAAATCAGACTGCTGTACCTTTATATTAGATGTTATAGGCACCTCTCCAGGATTAGTAACTGTAATCTCAATTATAGTTCCTTCCTTAAGACCTCCTGCAAAACATCTGTTAAGAAATGCCACGAACTTAGGATGATTCTTCTGAAACTTGTTCTTGGCACTCATAAGCTTCATAATTGATGCTGGATTCATAATAATCTCCATTCTTTCTAATTCTGCTACTCAGTATGCAAAGTATACCATATTATCAAAAAAATAGAAATCCCTGACAACCTTTCCCATATATTAATTTTTCAGAAATTCAAACCTTAAAAATTTTTCATGAAAATTTTCTCAAAAAAGTGTTGACAAAATGTTATTTTCCCATTATTATCTTAATTGTGTTTGCGCGAGTGGCTCAGTGGTGGAGCACCTCCTTGCCAAGGAGGGGGTCGCGGGTTCGATCCCCGTCTCGCGCTCTTTTTTATTTTTAGAAGAAGTTATATTTAGAGACTTTTTTGCAAAAAGACATGGCACCGTCCGGTACCATGTCTTTATTTCTGTTTCACCGATAATGTGCTGTCACCTGTCACTTCACATAAACAGCCACTTTATCTGATACTTTTCCTGAACTGTCGCCATCAACAACTTCCTTGAATCCCACATCAACAATCTCTGTTGTTCCGTCTCCATATATCACAGTTATACTTAATGTAAGTCCTTCATACATATTTTTAACCATCTCATTGTATACCTGACGTTCCTGATACAAAGATTCTTTTTCTAACTGCTTTGAAAACTTTACAATCTGTACGCCCTCGCTCTGACTGTTGCCGCTCTCCTCATACTCTTCCCCGATATCTTCAATAATGTAATATGCATAGCCGTTCTCCGTCTGTTTTCTGAATTTTTCAGAAGATGTCTGATATTCAGGACTGTCCTTGTCAACCTCTTTCATCCTTGCCAGATTATATGTCACATCCGAATCATCACCCACTATAGAATAATTAATCTTTAAGATATCTTCACCTGTCACATTTATACTTGCCATAATCTGCCCCATCACAGATGAATCTCCACCCTGACTTGAAATTCCAACCGCCACACCAGATATATCGGAAGTTTTGTCTCCGTTAGAAAAAATACATTCTGATGTGTCATCAAGCCCAGCCGCATACACATTCATTACATGAGCAATTTTATATTCTGTCTGCTCTGATGCAGGCTGATTACTGCTCTGGTTTCCGTTTCCTGTCACAGAAGGCTTCAGTCCTCTGACTCCCAATACAGCAGCAACAGCCGCTGCTGCCACAAGACCTGCTGCCATTATCTTCTTTACATTATTGCTCTTTTTATGCCCGATATCCGCACTGGCAGTTTTCTTGTAATTTCCCGCTTCATCAATCATTTTCGGACTAATTTCATTAAGCCCTTCATATAAATCCATTGCCTCTGATTTTTTCATAGATATAAACCCTCGCTTTCCATATATTTTCTTAATTCTTTCCTCATTCTGTGAAGAGTAACTTTCACTGCTGATTCGCTCATCTGCATCCTTTCCGAAATATCTTTAATTGAATCCGAGTACCAGTACCGCCTGAGAAATATAATTCTTTTATTTTTATCAACTGTTTCAAGAAAATGCGATAACATCTCTCCAATATCTTCCTTGTCCAGATGTGTCTGCAATCCGCCTTCACCTATGCATTCTTCCAGCTCTTTTGTCAGCTCAACCACTTTTGCCTGCCTCTTACCCGCATTGTTTTTTCTTATCATATCAATCGCAATATTTCTTGCAGATGTTGCAAGAAATGCGAATAAATACTCTGGCCTTGCTGGCGGTATGCTGTTCCATGCCTTCATATACGTGTCATTGACACATTCCAGCCCATCTTCTCTTGATTGCAATATATTGGCTGCCAGTGCTTTTAACTTAGAACCATATTTTTCATCAACCACCTTAATTGCATCTTCATCTCTTTGAAAAAATAAATTGATTATCTGATTATCATCCATTACTGTCTGTACTCCCTGTTTTTTAAAAGCGTTAACCCTTTCATAATTAAAGACGGATTTTTTGGGTAATAGTTACATTTATATCATAAAAAATGCCGCCTAAGCCATACCGTCCCACAATAACCAGAATTTAAATCCAGCTTTTGGGGCGGTACATACTTAGTACGGCACTTTTAAGAGGGTATTTTATATTTACTTGTTTCTTATAATCTTATTATTTAATCAATCTTACTCTTCTTTTTTTAGAAATCACAGCCAATAATCCTGCAGCTGATAAAAGCAGCATGCTTACGTATAATACCATATTATTATTATCACCTGTCTGTGGTGATGCTGGCTTCTCCAGACTCTGTATAGCCGGTATCTCTTCATTTACAAGAACCTGTCCGCATACAGTACACTCCTTATGCTTTGCTCCTGCCTTGTCGTAATCTGCTTCGGTATCTGTTATCCAGTCACCTTCAACATGAGCTTTTAACTCTACTTCTGTATCCGCTTTTGTTATCTCTGTCACTGCATTTGCATCACTAAACAGCTTTCCACATTCACACACATAATATTCTACATTACCGTTAGTAGTACATGTTGATTCAACCTTGTCAACTTTGGTTAAATGTAAGCTGTGCTTATGTCCTAATGCCTGCTGTAATAACGCATTACATATAAGACACAGCTGTGGTTTGTCCTCTGTTGCCGACGGTCCCCTTGTATGTGTTGCTTTAACATAAATTTTCATCACTGTTTTATTGCCACCTGAATCTTTAGCTGTTATTGTATGTACACCACTGCCTACTGTATACATACCGGTGCTGCTTGTAAGTACTTTTGTCTCACCAGCAATAGAATCTGTCACCGATTGAAGATCATCGTCTTTTACAGTAAACACTACTGATAAACAATATTCTCCGCCATTTTCTATCCCTGTTATCTTTGGCGCTTCATTATTGTTTGCACGACTGCTGCCCTGTATTACGCAAACATTTCCATAATAATCTCTGATTCTGCATTTTTCTGTTCTGTTTTCAACTACAGCATCTTTTATGGTATACTGATTATCCGTTGTTGGATTTATATTATATATTGAAAATGTGTCTCCATCAGCAGCAACAAAGTTACCTCCATAAACATAGAATCTTCCAATAAACACTCCACTTTCTATATCAAGATAATCTCCTGACCCTGAGAATATAGCATTATTTACACCATTAACCAGTATGCCGTTTCCGCACAGCCTGAATTTTGTATCATAATAATTTTCAATACATATTGGTTCATTGGTACCGGAACCATATAAAGTTTTTCCGTTTGCATCAAATACTATATTTCCATCCTGTATACAAAATCTGATTCTTCCTTTTATGTTCTTTGTCAGTTTAATACTAATCTGACCTGTGCTGCTTTGTGTCACATCAGTAACATTGTGCAGAAACTGCACTATTTCTGCATAACTTTTTACTGTAACATCACCAATACTGACTACATCATCAGAAGCTGCTGATGTCATTATTTTCATTCCCCACATCTGACAGATTATCATAAATACAGCCAGTATTACACTAATAACTTTCTTTCTCATAAGCATTTCCTCCGCGCACTTTAATTATTTATAATATTAACTCCATTATTCTTATTTGTGCGAAATGTTGCGCGAATTACATTTTTTTCGACATAAACGATTAAAGTTATGGAAATTACAAGTTAAATTGTCTAAAATATAAATATATTTTGTATAATGGGTTTTAAAGGAGACTACCTATGAAGATTGCTATTTGTGATGATGATAACAGGGAACTTGACCGTATTGTCTGTCTTCTGAATACATATATATCAGTGAATAACTTAACCGGGCTTTTATCTTATCAGACTTTTAACAGCAGCTTTGACTTAGCAGAAAAAGCTCCTAAGGAGAAATATGATTTGTATCTTCTTGATGTAATAATGCCTTGTTTAAATGGCCTTGATTTAGCAGGCAGCATACGTAGCTTTGATAAGGCAGCCAATATCATTTTCCTTACCACTTCAAGTGAATTTGCAGTTGAAAGCTACCGCGTAAAAGCCAGTAATTACCTCTTAAAGCCTCTTGTTGAAAAAGATTTTTTCAACGCTCTTGATGATATAATAAGTCAGAGTATAACTGATGAAAAAAATTATATTATAGTTAAAAGCAATATTGGTGTTCATAAAATTGAGATTAACAATATTGTTTATATTGAAGCTTTTAACAGAAGAACCATTTATCATCTTTCAAACAGGGAAAAGATTGAAACCAGTGATAAATTTAATGATTGCTGTAATGCTCTCATGCAGTACAATGAATTCATTCTTGCACACCGTTCAATACTTGTGAATATGAATTACATAAAGATTATAGATAATGCAGATATCTATTTACAGGATTCGTCCGTCATCCCTCTTGCACAGAGACGCGTATCTGAAATAAAAAAACATTATCTTGCTTATCAGATGGAGGAAATCTTATGAACATATCAGTAATTTTAAGTATAATTAATTATGCATTTGTATTATTGTTCGGTATTATAGTTTCTCTATATCTTTCTGATATAAATTTTTCAGATAACAAATTTATCTATATAAGAACAGTATTAATATTCGGTCTTGTGCAGATTATTTTTTATCTTATTATGGGTGAATCCACGCTTTACAAATGCTATCCGTTACTCATTCACCTGCCTTTAGTATTATTAATACATTTTAAATTCCACAAAAGCATTATTATATCCATAATCTCTGTTCTTTCCGCATATCTGTTATGCACTCCAAGAAAGTGGATTGGCACATTTGCGGCATACTTTTTTAATAACAATCCTGACATATCAAATCTTGTGTCTATTGTTATAACCATACCTTTGATTATAATTGTAATAAAATATATATCGCCTTATATTATTCGTTTGAAATACGAAAGCAAAGCATCTCTTACTTTGTTTTTTCTGTTACCCCTGGCATACTATATACTTGAATATGCTCTTACTGTATATACGGATTTATTATATACAGGAGGTTCGGTTGTACCTGACTTTATGGATAGTTTTATGGTTGTGCTTTATTTCATTTTATCCATGCTTTCACTAAAATTCTCAAGCCAGCGTAATGAAGTTGAACAGGAAAATCTATTACTTTATACAACAGCAACGCAGGCGCAAAAGGAAATAGAGCAGCTTTCCCTTTCCCAGAAACAGGCTTCTGTATACAGACATGATCTGCGGCATCATCTTCTGTTTTTAAAGAATTGCCTGAATGAGAAAAAATTTGAACAGGCATCCTCTTATATTGATGAAATATGCACAGGACTAGAAAATACGAAATATATAAAATTTTGTGATAACGAATTTATTAACCTTATTGTATCATCTTATTATGAAAAAGCTGTATCTGATGATATAAACACTAAAATATCAATAACTGCAGCCGACTTTTCAAAATTTCAAATCATGGATTTATGCAGCCTTATTGCAAATGCTATGGAAAATGCCATTAATGCAAGCATCACATCATCCGATAAAAGCAGCCGCTTTATAAGTCTCAAAATCTATGAAAAGAATAACCAGCTTTGTATAAAGCTTTCAAACAATTATATAAATGAACCTGTTTTTGTCAACGGCGTTCCTATATCCGTCAGACAGAATCATGGTTTTGGTACAAAAAGTATGATTTCAGTTATAGAAAAATATCATGGTGTCTATGGTTTCTTTGCAAATAATGGTACATTTAGTTTCCAGACATCATTAAATCTTATGCAGGATGTTTAAAAGGGGCTTTTCACAGCCCCTTTTTTATATCTGCCACTGTTTAAGCAGATTGCCAAACACATCCAGTGCTTCCTGCACAACATCCGGTCTTGTCATATCTATTCCGCACAGCTTAAGAAGCTCAATAGGGTGCATAGAAGAGCCGCCTGACAAGAACTTTCTATAACCTGCTATAACCTGCTCATCACCTGCAAGTATCTTGGTTGATATTGCAATTGCAGCGGAATAGCCTGTTGCATACTGGTATACATAGAATGGTGTGTAAAAATGTGGTATCCTTGCCCACTCAAGTGCTATCTCATCATCAATAACCATATCCGGGCCGAAATACTTCTCATTCAGTTTCTTGTACATGGCACAAAGGCTCTCTGCTGATAAAACCTCACCCTGTTCAGCCTTTGCATGCGCTTCCATCTCAAACTCTGCAAACATAGTCTGTCTGTAAAGAGTTCCCTTAAACTGCTCAAAGAAATGATTGAGCAGATATCTTTTTTTCTTCTCATCATCAGTATTCTTTAACATATACTGCATAAGAAGTGCTTCATTACAGGTTGACGCAACCTCCGCAACAAAGATCTTATATCCTGCATAAATATAAGGCTGGTTTGCGTTGGAATAATAAGTGTGCATTGCATGCCCCATCTCATGAATAACCGTAAATACATCATTGAGTGTATCTGAGTAATTAAGAAATACATATGGGTGTGTGCCATAAGCGCCCCATGAAAATGCCCCTGAACGCTTTCCGGTATTCTCATACACATCTACCCAGCCATTATTGAAGCCTTCTTTAATGTGTGAAACATATTCCTCACCCATTGGTGCAAGTGCCTTCACAACAATGTCCTTAGCCTCATCATAGCTTATCTTCCAGTCAATATCCTCTACCATCGGTGCATATATATCATAAAAATGCAGCTCGTCAACACCAAGTGCCTTCTTTCTTATATCAACATAGCAGTACATTTTATCAAGATTGTCATTGACAGTCTTAATAAGATTCTTATATACATTTTCTGGAATAAATGAGCCATCAAGATACATGTTCAGTGTTGACTTGTAACCCCTTGCGTCTGCATAAAACATTGCCTGCTTGACATTGCCATAAAACGCTGCCGCAATCGTGTTGATATACGCCCCATACTGCTTATACAACGCCTCAAATGCCGCCTTTCTTACTGTTCTGTCATGACTTTCCATAAATGTAGCAAAATTGCCGTTAGTCAGCTCATCTTCCTGTCCGTTCTCTCTTTTCACCTTGCCAAACTTAACATCAGCATTGTTAAACTTAGAGAATACCTCATCAGGCACAGTTGACATCTGTGATGCCTTTGCAAGCAATGCTTCCTCCTTTTCAGAAAGCGTATGCTCTTTCCCTGCGAGGCAGTCATCAATAAAATGCTTATATATTCCCAGCCTTTCATCCTCGCTGATATATTTATCAAGCACATCTGCATCTATTGATATAAGCTCAGGCTCTAAAAATGCATACTTCTCTGACACCTTCATCGCAGCCATCTGGGCTTTCCCAGATATTTCCTGATACTTTGAATTGCCTGTATCCTCATAATATTTCATAAATGCATACACATACACTCTTTCAGTAATGTATTCTACCTGTTCATACTCCTTAAGCGCCTTGTAAAGCATGCCGGCAGACTCGCCCATCCTGCCCTTAAGCTCACTTGGCTGGTCAGTCAGTTCAAGTATACTGTTATAATCCTTCTCCCATGCTTCATCAGAGCTGTATAAATCACTCACAGCCCATTTAAACTTATCATCAATCTCACTTCTTGCTGGCATAACAATCCTCCATTCATATTAACCTGCGGTAATATCCGCATTTATAAACAAAAGCCTGCAACAACTCATGCGCTGTCACAGGCTTATCATTCGTATTAATCAAGTTCTGGCAGATAAGCAGATGTCGCTATCGCAAGTGCACCATGTCCTATGTGGCAGGCAACTGAAAGTGAAAGCGGATCCATGTGGAAATCAAACTGTGGGAAAGTCTCTTTAACTAACGCAGCCCATTCCTCTGCCTCCTCAGGATTACCTGAATAAGCAACCTCCATATGCATCTTTCCATCCTTTGCAAACTCTGCAAATCTTGTATCTAAATCATCCTGCATTGCCTTAAGCATAATCTTCTTCGCAGAAGCCTTACCTCTTGCCTTGGCAAATGCATCTAACTTCTCACCCTGAATCTGAAGCACAGGATTAAGCTTTAACATAGTTCCAATAGCAGCTGCCGCAGGAGTTATTCTTCCGCCCTTCTTTAAGTACTTAAGAGTATCAAGTGTAATATATATGCTTGATTCCATCTTATGCTTCTCAAGAATCTCCTTAATCTCTGCCGCAGACTTACCTCTCTTAGCAAGCTCCTTCGCATCAAGAACAGACTGTCTCATGGTTACAGAAATTCTCTGGTTATTGACAACCTGAACCTTTCCATCATAATCATCAGCAACCATAGCCGCTGTCTGACATGTTCCGCTGAGCCCGCTTGACATAGGAATATATACAAGTTCATCATATTCCTTAAGAAGCTCATCAAATGCGTCCTGCATCTCACCAATAGAAGGCTGTGAAGTAGATATATCAGCATCCTGCTTTAACTTCTCGTAAAACTCTTCCTGTGTAAGATTAATATCTTCAAAATACTGTTCTCCATCTATAAAGAACGGCATTGGTATAACTTTAACTCCAAGCTCCTTAGACTGAGCCTGTGTAATTCCACTGTTACTGTCTGTAAGTATGGCAACTTTACCCATGTAAATCCTCCCAATAACCTATTGCTGGTAAATCATATTTTTTGTTATACTTCCGTATATACCTTTATATAGTAAGGCATTTTGACACTTTTGTAAACAAATGTTTCTTATTTCAAAGTAATATTTTTATAAACAATTCTGGAGAACGACCTATGAAATATATTGAGATTGACCATTTAGACAGCATTTTAATGAATGCTCTTGAAGAACTTATTAACAAATGTGACGGCTACGAGCCTTATTACAGCGAATCCCATAACGACAGCTTTATCCAGTGTGCGCTTGTTGATGAAAATGCAGATTCACCTGTAATGTATGGCTTTGTTGGACTGCTTATCAATGATGAATGCGAGTATGTTGAAGTTTCAGGTCTTGTAGCGCCTGATTTTCGCCATAGAGGACATTTTCGTAATATGCTATCCATTTGTTACAGAAAGCTTAAAAGCAGCTCTGCTGGCAATTTAGAGCTTATTGCGCCTATAAGCGGGGAACTGCTTAACAGCTCTTTATGTGGTGATATATGTTTCTACGAATATCTGTACCAGCTTGATAAAGCACATTTTAACTTAGAATCAATACAGGCTGCAGAGCCTGACAATGCCGAGTATTATCTTGAGGGTGAGGATTATCTTATGTATCTGCCGGAATATGAAGAACCTGTGGCGCTTCTTTATCTTGATACGCAGAACACATTTGTCAATGTATACGGCGTATACGTTGATGAGAAGCTTCGCGGGAAAGGCATAGGCACATGCCTTATGAAGCATTTTCTTAAAGACTACTTTAACATTGCTTCACTTCCACTCGTACTTAATGTAACAAGCAATAACAAGGCAGCTGTGGCATTATATAAAAAATGCGGCTTCACCGAAGCAAGCCGCATTGAATATCATTATATTAACTGTTCTGACAACTAGTTCTTAGCTGCAATAACATCTCTCATATCGTACATTCCAGCCGGCTTTCCTGCAAGGAACTTGGCAGCCTCAACTGCACCCTTTGCAAATACAGCCTTAGAATGTGCGGTATGCTTGAATTCTATAACCTCGTCTTCTCCAGCAAAGATTACTTCATGCTCTCCAACAATAGTTCCGCCTCTTACAGCACTGATTCCGATTTCCTTAGGATCACGCTTCTGTCTTAACTGGCTTCTGTCATATCTGTAGAAATAATCATCATCAAGCACTTCCTTCATTGAATCTGCAAGTGCAAGAGCTGTTCCACTTGGCGCATCAAGCTTCTGGTTGTGATGCTTTTCAACTATTTCAATATCAAAGCCTGCAGACGCAAACACTTTGGCAGCATCCTGTAAAAGCTTGAATAATGTATTGATTCCAAGTGACATATTAGCTGAACGTAATATTGCAACACTCTTTGATGCTTCATTGATTGATGCAATCTGCTCATCGCTTAATCCTGTTGTACATATTACAGCCGGAATCTTAGTTTTCTTAATATAGTCAACGAGTGTATCCTCTGCCTTAGCTGATGCGAAATCAATGATAACATCTGCTTCAACATTACATTCTTCTAATGAAGCAAATACTGGATATGAGTTATGTCCGTCATCGCGAAGGTCAATTCCTGCTACTATCTGTGCATTAGCATCATTAGCAACGATTCCTGTAATGACCTGTCCCATATGGCCGTTACAGCCATGCATAATTATTCTTGTCATGTTCATTCTCCTGTCAATTAAAGTATTCCGTAGTTAACCATTGCTTTCTTTAATCTCTCAAGGTTAGCCTCTTCCATCTCGCATAATGGACTTCTGAGTGGTCCCATATCCCATCCCATAAGGTTAAGTGCATGCTTAACAGGAATTGGATTAACCTCGCAGAATAATGCATCTACAAGTTCTAATGCCTTAAACTGTAACTGTGCAGCCTTAGCAACATCTCCTGCTGCAAATGTAGCGCAGATATCATGTGTCTGCTTAGGAGCAACATTAGATAATACTGAAATTACACCCTTTGCTCCAATTGACATAAGAGGAACGATAAGTCCGTCTTCACCTGAGTACATATCAAGTCTTCCCTCAGCTAATGCCATTGTCTTGCTCTCCTGTGCAAGATTACCTGTTGCAGCTTTGATGGCAACGATATTGTCAACATCCTTAGCAAGCTTAGCTGCTGTCTCTGGCTGGATATTGCAGCCTGTTCTTCCTGGAACATTATACATAATGATAGGAAGGTCTACTGACTTTGCAACCGCTGTATAATGCTGGATAAGGCCTTTCTGTGTTGCTTTATTATAATATGGTGTAACTACGAGACATCCATCAACTCCTGCCTTCTGTGCTTCCTGTGAAAGCCATATAGCTGTTTCTGTGCAGTTAGAACCTGTTCCTGCAATAACAGGAACTCTTTTCTTTACATAATCAGCAGCAAATCTGATTGTTTCTACATGCTCCTCATGTGTAAGTGTTGATGCCTCTCCTGTTGTTCCACAGATAATAATTGCATCTGTTGAGTTATTAATCTGGTAATCAAGGAATTCTCCAAGCTTATCATAATTAACTTCTCCATTAGCTTTCATTGGTGTAATAATCGCTACACCGGCTCCGGTAAATACTGACATACCATCCTTCTTTCCGCTGTTAACAGCTATTATTATGTACATGATTCCTGTCTATTCTCATGGCTACCTATGTGATAGCTCAACAACATATAAGAGCCAATCTGCTCAAACAGACTGGCTCTTAAAGAAATCATAGTAATAGTCCTTTAAGTAGCTCTCCATCTATTCGATGACAGTCGTAAAACTATTAATCCTACGCCCAGTAAGACTGTTCCGGAAACAATCCTCTTCGGCACTTTCCCCTTTTACCATCCTTCATATGTCTTCCGGGACATCAGGATAATTACTCTTGAATCGTGCGACCTCTACCTGCTGCAGGGGAAACCCTTACAGTTAATGTGACTATATCACTCTGATAATGTTATGTCAATATATATCCCTAAACTAAAGAACATAAATGTTGTCTTAATTATTCCTCATCTTCAACAAGGTCAATCTTACTTACTGATACCTCATAAGCAACTCTTCTCTCAACCTCTTCTTCTCCTATTTTCTTAGTGTACTCTCTGCTCTGTACACGTCCGCTGACCTGAAGATGTGCACCTACTTCAAGACCTCCTGCAAATCTTGCATTTCTTCCCCATGCTATACATGGTATGTAATCCGACTTGCCATATGGTCTGTTTACAGCCACTAAGATATCTGCAATTTCTCTTCCCAATGGAGTTTTTCTATAAATCGGAGGCTTGCATACATATCCGTCAAGGAATATCTGGTTGGACTTAGACTGCTCTTCAGGCATCTCGTCATCTTCTAAGAATCTTAATTCTCTTACAAATATTGAGAGGACAAGCTTATTCTTAGTTCCTTCATGTCTGTTATAAGAACGGAACTGTCCTGCAACCTCAATCTTCATTCCTCTATAATCCTTAGTAACATCAATAAGCCTCTCAGATATCATAAGTGGTATGACATCCACCATATCACTTAATCTGTTCACTGATACGTTAGCAATATAGAAGCCCTCTCCAAAGACCTCATGGCTGAAAGTGAACTCTGAGACAATCTCTCCTATGATACACACTCTGTTGTTTTCAATTACTTTATCAAGCATTCTGTATTTCTCCCTTCTTTGCCACCTTATTATTAATGTGTTGTGGCATGTGCTTTGTTTTCTCTAATATGTATATGTTGTCGTTTTCGCAAATATTACAAAAACTTTTTGAATAATCTGTGTTCAAAAAATGAAAAAATTTTTATATATTTAGTATTGTTTTTTAAGAATATTGTGATAGAATATAAAAGTTGCTAATCATAGAAGATATTTTAAGTTTAATTCAGGAAGGACATTATTAATGAAAACAAAGCGTGAAGATATTCGTAATATTGCAATTATTGCCCACGTTGATCATGGTAAGACAACCCTTGTTGATGAGCTGTTAAAGCAGAGCGGAACTTTCAGAGCCAATCAGGAAGTTGCTGAACGAGTTATGGATTCCAATGATATCGAAAGAGAAAGAGGAATCACTATTCTTTCTAAGAATACAGCTATCACATATAAGGATACTAAGATTAACATTATTGATACTCCTGGCCATGCTGATTTCGGTGGCGAGGTTGAGCGAGTACTTAAGATGGTTAACGGCGTTGTTCTTGTTGTTGACGCATTTGAAGGTGTTATGCCTCAGACTAAATTCGTATTACAGAAAGCTCTTGACATGAATCTTTCTGTTATAGTATGTATTAACAAGATAGACCGTCCAGAAGCAAGACCTGAAGAAGTTATTGACGAGATCTTAGAGCTTTTCATTGACCTTGATGCCAATGAAGAACAGCTCGACTGTCCATTCATCTTTGCTTCAGCTAAGTCAGGCTATGCTATGGCTGACCTTAATGACGAAAAGAAAGACATGCAGCCACTCTTTGACTGTATTGTAAATAATATTCCTGCACCAGAGGGTGACCCTGATGCAGATACACAGATGCTTATCTCTACTATTGACTACAACGAATTCGTTGGTAGAATTGGTGTAGGTAAGATTGATAACGGAAGCCTTAAGGTTAATCAGGAGGTTATGATTGTTAACCACCATGATCCAAGCGTTAAGAAGCGTGTAAGAATTACTAAGCTTTATACATTTAACGGACTTAATAAGGTAGAAGTTAATGAAGCAGGAATCGGTGAAATTGTTGCTGTATCAGGTATTGCTGATATTCATATTGGTGATACAATCTGTTCACTTAACAACCCTGTTGCCATTCCTTTCCAGAAGATTTCAGAGCCTACTCTTTCTATGGACTTCATGGTTAATGACAGTCCTCTTGCAGGTAAAGAAGGTAAATTCGTCACTTCAAGACATTTAAGAGACAGACTTTTCAAGGAACTTAATACAGATGTTAGTTTAAGAGTTGAGGAAACACCTGGCGTTGAGAACTCATTTAAGGTTTCAGGACGTGGTGAGCTTCATCTTTCAGTTCTTATTGAGAATATGAGAAGAGAAGGTTATGAATTTGCAGTAAGTAAGGCAGAGGTACTCTATCATACAGATGAAAGAGGCAAGAAACTTGAGCCTATGGAACTTGCTTATATCGATGTTCCAGATGACTGCACAGGATCTGTTATCCAGAAGTTAAGCCAGAGAAAGGGTGAACTCCTTGGTATGTCACCAATCAATGGTGGATACACAAGACTTCAGTTCTCTATCCCTTCAAGAGGTCTTATCGGATACAGAGGTGAATTCCTTACTGATACTAAGGGTAACGGTATTATCAATTCTTCTTTTGAAGGATATGAAGAATACAAAGGAGACATTTCTTACAGAAAGAATGGTTCTCTTATCGCTTACGAAAGCGGTGATGCTATCACTTATGGTCTTTTCAATGCACAGGAAAGAGGTACTCTTTTCATTGGACCAGGTGAGAAGGTATATGCCGGAATGATCGTTGGCGAAAATCCTCGTACTGAGGATATTGAGGTTAATGTATGCAAGACAAAGCATCTTACCAACACTCGTTCTTCAAGTGCTGATGAGGCTCTCCGTCTTGTTCCACCTAAAATTCTTAGCTTGGAGCAGGCACTGGATTATATTGACACAGACGAATTACTTGAAGTAACACCAAAGAGTCTTAGAATCCGTAAGAAGATTCTTGATCACACAGCTCGTTACAGAGCAAACAAAAAGTAATTATTTTTAGGAGGTTTGAATTATGGATAGCGATTTAGGAGCTAAAGTTAAGAAGTTAAGAATTGCACACGGTCTTACACAGGAAGACGTTGCTAAGGCATTAGAGGTTACACCTGGTTACATAAGTAATGTTGAGAATGGCCGTAACCTTATGACATTAAGAATGCTTTCATATTATGCAGAGCTTACAGGAGTTTCTCTTGATTATCTTGCAGGAAGCGTTGACAAGTCATACCAGAATACAGCTCTTGACAATGAAATCATGCAGATTGTACAGAAATTAGATGTTGATTCTAAGGAGAAGCTTATCTCTACACTTAGAATCTGGTTTGCTGAGAATAAATAATTAAAACAGACAGACATATAAATAAGGAGGCGGGTTATATTCCCGCCTCCTTTTATTTTTAGCTCTGTATTGATTTCATCTGATAGAACTCACCTTTAAGTTCCATAAGCTCATCATATGTTCCATATTCAACACAGTGACCATCTGCTATTACCGCTATTCTGTCCGCTCCCTTTATAGTCGATAATCTGTGTGCAACTATAAATGTTGTCCTGTCTTTAGTAAGATTATTAAGGGCCTCCTGAATAAGCTTCTCCGAAATGCTGTCTAAGGCTGATGTCGCCTCGTCAAGAACTATTACTTCAGGATTTCTCATAAGTGCTCTTGCAATTGATACACGCTGTCTCTGTCCTCCTGAAAGCTTTCCACCATGTTCTCCCACAACTGTGTCTAATCCATCCGGCAGTGAATCTATAAGATCTCTTAAATTAGCTGCATCCACAACTTTATTAAGGGCTTCTTCATCGAAATCATCTATTCCATATGTTATATTATCTCTTATAGTTCCTGAGAATAATATTGATGTCTGCGGTACAACTGCCAAATGCTTTCTATAAGTTCTAAGATCAATATCTCTCATATCATGTCCATCAATTGTAACAACTCCGTCTGTAGCGAAATTAAAGCCTATAACAAGGTTCAGAATTGTAGATTTACCAGCTCCTGATTCTCCCACAAGTGCAATCGTCTCACCCTTATTGACATGAAGATTAAGCTCATGAAGTACTGGTTTATCTGTATTATTATAGGCAAACCTGACATTTTTAAAATCAAACTCGCCTTCTACACTTTTAAGTGCTTCTTTCCCATCATTGCATTCAATATCTTCTTCAAGAAGTACTTCTCCAATAGAATTAACCGACTCAACTCCCTTGGCAATAACCGGTATAAGCGACATAAGTGATGATACCTGACTTACTATTGTTGCAAAATAACTCTGGTAAAGTGTAATATCTCCAGGACCAACACTTCCCTTTAAAGCAAGAAATCCTGTGAATCCCAGACACACAACCTGGAAAACCTGGAATATTGCCCATCCAACCGAGCCAAATAATGCCTGTATAACATCAAGCTTATAGCCTTTCTCCGCAACTGCAAAAAGCTGTCCGCTCATCTTGGTTACTTCTTCCTCTTCAAGTGCATGTGCCCTTGTAACCGGAATAAGCTCAACCATCTCCATAACCCTTGCAGACGTCTCTTCCATTTCCTTACGGAACTCAGTATTTCTCTTCTTCATAATATTTCTGAAAAATACCATTGTTGCCGCTGCAAGAGGTGTAGTGAGAAGAAAGAATAAGAATACTATAAGACTCTTTGATACTGTAACAAAAAGTGCGACCCCAATATTAAGTGCAATATTTAATATGCTTAAAAACATCTGTGTTGACAGTGTCTCAACCGCCTCCACATCTCGCATTATCTTTGATTGCAGTCTGCCTGACTGTGTCTCTTTGTGATACGAAATTGAAAGCTGCTGCAGTTTCCTCACAAGTGCTTTTCTAAGTCCTGTTTCTGCATATCTCGTTGCTAATGATTTATATCTTGTATACAGATAATTCATTGGCACATTAAGAACAACTAATGCAACCATAATTATTGCCTGAATAATAATATTCTGTATAGTTTCCGGCGAACCGCTTGTAATATCATTGATAATATTAGCCGTTACAATTGGCAGAACCCACACAGGGGCATGCTTTATAAAGAAAAATAATACCGCAAGAAAGAACTTATTATAATTTCCCTTATAAAGCCCTATAAGTATCTTTAACGGATGCCCCTTATGTTTCCTATAGCACTCAATGAACCAATTCTCAACATCAATTCCCTTTGGTGCATGTAAATTCATGATTGTTCCTCGTATTTCTGTATATTTATACTAATTTCTTTCAATCTTATCAACATTATCTGCCACAATTGCTTCTCCATCGCATCCCTCAATATTGACATTCTTTAATATAAGTTTTTCTACATTACTTACAATAAGTCCCTGTCTGCTTGCTTCATCACAGCCAAGCATCATTGCTGCTACCCCCGGCTTCGCATCTTTAGCATAGCTGAAGTTAATATTCTCAAATGTAAGCTTCTCAACTTTACTCTCTGGCAGACCGAATATATATGCACCTGCAACATGGCAGTTTTTCGCATTGATATCCTTAAATGTAAGGCTCTTGATTGAAGGTGTTCTGTCATCAACAGGAAGTGGCTTTCTAGAACCAACATATTCTGTCTTTCCATCTGGATCACAGAAATAGAAGCTGTTAACAACAAATGGTGTCATAACGTTATCCATATCAATATTCTCAAATGAAATATCATCAAGTACAGATAATTTACCACGACCTCTTCTTGTCTTAACTCTTAAACCTCTGTCTGTATTCATGAACATGCAGTCTCTGATATGAACGTCTTTAACTCCGGCTGCAATCTCGCTTCCTACTGTTACTGCACCATGTCCGTCTCTCATACAGCACTGGCGTACTGTCATATCCTCTGTAGGAGTCTTTTCCTTCTGAGCCATATAGATCTTGCCTGACTTGATTGCTATACAGTCATCGCCAACTGATATGTATGTTCCAAGTACAAGAACATCCTGACAGCTTTCCGGGTCAAGACCATCTGTATTGTGTGAATTAGCAGGATTGAGAATCTTAACATCTATAAACTTAAGATGTTTACTAAAATATGGGTGGATTGTCCATGATGGTGAATTCTGGACTGTAATTCCATGCATAGTAACATTACTACAGTTATTGATAAAGAATAATCTTGGTCTCCACGCAGTATTTCTTATCTTACAATTCTTCCACCAGTTATCATGAGTTGTACATCCATCAATAGTTCCTTCTCCTGTAATTGTAACATTAGAACAGTTGATACCACATACAATTGCTGAAAACATATCCAAAGGATTACCTTCCCATGTACCAAGGTTGTAATAATCTTTCTCATCGTATGTCTCAATCTGTCCCGGTAATATAGGGAACTTTTCTCTTTCTGTAAATGCTGAAAGTACCGCTCCTTTAGCAAGCTCAAGATTAAGATTATCTTTTAAGAAAATGCTCGATATTTTATAAACACCTTCTGGAACTAATACTCTGGAGTCCTTAGGAGCTGCCATAATTGCACACTGGATTGCATTAGTATCATCATGCTCTCCGTCACCATACGCACCAAATTCTCTGACATTAAGAGTCACATATTCATAATCTGTCTTAAATTCTACAGGACCATATTCTTTTCCTGCATATACTGCTGTAATCTTATATTCTGTATCTGGCTTAAGACCATATATTGTTGTAACAACCTTTGCTGTCTTGCCATATTCTTCTCCATTAACCAGGAGTGTGTATTCTTCCTTTGAATAATACTTTCCACCGTCATCAAATTCTACTACAGCACTTCTTCCTGTCTTGATAACCAACTTTAACTCCATAATACACCTCCATTGCTGCGTCCGTAATCCTGATAATCCCTGTTTCTTATATACTCACTGTAAGCTGTTATATACGCCGCTGATACAGACATACTGTTCTTATCCGCAACATGCATATCAGTAGCTTTTTCAAAGATTTCCTCAGCCTTGGATGCATATTTTTCTGTCTGTATAAGCTTCATACGGCATCCTTTCAATACTGCATATGCATATATGAGCTTTACAAACTGTGAATCTGTATTATCAATTGTATCATTAAGAACCGAAACTGCTGCTTTATACATTTCTCTTATTCTTGCAAATATCTCATATAATGCCTGATCCATAACTTCAAGTGTATCAACTGCTCCTGCTGCAAATAAAGCAAGTGCTTTTACAGCCTTAGCATCACCATCATGTGCTGCCTCTCCTGCGTTCTTAAAGCATTCTGCATATATTGCATTATACTGCGCGATTATATCATTATAATGTTCTTTCCCACCATCTTTGGTTTCATAATTCATATAGAAACTCAGTGCCTTAAATGCTGTGCATAAGCATCTGCTACCTTCAGCTCCTGTAAAATATCCTGATTCTGTTCTTGGCTGTCTCTCTGTCTGCTTAGCAATATTAACAGCAATATCATTCTTTCCAACACTGTAGCATGCATTTCCATACATGTAATTAACAAGGTCATTCTCGCCTATATTAATAGTATTATCCTGTATAAGCTTCTCTAATTCACCTGTAATAACATCCTTATATTCATCACTATGCTCTGCTGCTTCAAGTTTACCCAAAGCATTAAGAAGAAGTGCCTTATCAAATGCATCCACTCCTTCAAGCCCGGTTTCTCTTAATACATTATTAATGTATCCTTTAATTTCAAAACTTTTATCCAAGCCTTTTTCCTCCTAACCAATATTTGTTTTATTGTATCATGTTAAACAGTATTATTCCACTATTTGACTGGTAATGGCGAATAAAAATACAGTTTTTTCGCTTCTCACGCTCGTAGCTCATACTCCAGAACTTCGTTCTGTCGTTGTCGCGGTGCTCCTCGAATATACAGTCAAAAACACCAGCATATGCGAGCATAGCTGGTTCATTTGATTGTATATTCTCATCGCTACTCGCGCAAAAAAGGACGAGCCTTAAAAGGCTCGTCCAAAATAAATTCAAAATATTAACATTACTCCTTAACGGCACCTACGTTAACACCCTGTACGAAGTACTTCTGACAGAATGGATAGATAACCATGAAAGGAAGAATAGCAATGATTGTAGCTGCATTACCAATTGTTTCCTGATTAACCGCGTCATCAACCGGAATATCACTATCAATAACCATGTTTCTTAACTGAATCTGGAAGTTGAACAGCTTATTCTTAGTAATATATAACTTGAAGTTTGTATAATCATTCCAGAAACTAACTGCGAACATCAAACCAATTGATGCAAGAGCTGCCTTTGAAAGAGGAAGAACAATCTTAAAGAAAATTCCCATTGGAGAGCATCCATCAATCTGAGCTGCTTCAAAAAGAGACTCTGGGATACCTTCAAAGAAGTTTCTCATAAGAACTAAGTTATATACATTGATTGACATTGGTAAAATAACTGCCCAAAGTGTATTCATTAATCCCAACTGCTTGACAACAAGGTACTTAGGAATCATACCACCATCGAAAATCATTGTGAAGAGAAGCATATAAGCGAAGAAGTTTCTTCCTGGCATCTCCCACTGAATTAATACATAACCACCAAGTGTTACAACTAAAAGTCCAACAAATGTACCGATAACCGTTGTAACTACTGAAATCAAGAATGGTGTATATAAGCTTGATCTGGTTAATACTGCTGTATATCCACCCCATGTAAACTTAGATGGTAACCATACAAAGTTGTATGAAGTATTAGCATCAAGAGAACTGATAATTACTCGATAAATTGGTATCATAATCAAGCATGCAACAATAATAAAGAATATTGCATTAACTATTGGGAATACTTTAAATTTTTTCTTTTTCTTTTTGTAAACTAATGTTGTACTATCACTCATTATTTATTCCCTCCTATACAATACCACGTCCACGCACTTTCTTACTTGCCCAGTTACAACCGAGAACTAAGATCATACCAACGAACGACTTAAATAAACCTACAGCAGTTGTATAACCATAATCTGAGTTACCACCACCGAATGTCTTAACATATACATATGTCTGTAATACCTGTGACTTAGTATAAGTAATAGGTGACTGTAATACGAATACTGACTCAAACAGGTTCATAACCTTGGCAAGGTTAAGAATAAATACTGTAATAATAGTATTAGCAAGAGCTGGTAATGTAATATATATCAGTCTCTTAAATCTATTAGCACCATCAATCTGTGCAGCCTCATAAAGGTCTGGGCTGATACCTGATAATGTAGCTAAGAATAAGATTGTTCCCCATCCTGTATCTTTCCAAACATTCATTACATAGAATGTTCCACGCCAGTACTGAGCAGAATTCATGAAATCAATAGGTGTATCAATAAGGCCCATGTTCATAAGAATTGAGTTTACTGGTGCGATATCATATGGTGCAAGCATCATCTTGAAAACTGAAGCAACAACTACCCATGACATGAAATGTGGAAGGTAAATAATTGTCTGTACTGTCTTCTTGAAAATCATATTTGTAATTTCGTTCAAAAGAAGTGAAATTATAACAGCTGCGCCTGTATTTAAGAACAACTTAATAATTGACAAAATTAATGTATTTCTAAATGCCTGCCAGAAATATACATCGTTAGTAAACATTGTTACAAAATGGTAAAGTCCCATATAATAAGGGTTACCAATGATATAACATGTAAATGCATAACGGCATCCAAGCATTGGCCAGTAGTTGAACAACATAATCATTACAAATACTGGTAAGAACATAAGGTAGAAACCTCTATAATAATAGATTTTATTAGAAAGGCTCTGATTTAATGAGTTAGAAAGATACTTAGTATCAACATGAAGATCTTTCTTAAATGGCTTCACAACATCAATGAAGCAACCTGCAATTGCTATAACAACACCAATTGCAAGAACAATTAATCCACATCCGATATGATAAGAATTACCATTGTAACCATTGCTGAGAAGATCTGTAAGTGAATGAGGGACAAATTTAAGACCACCACCCATTACTTTTCCTTCAACACTGTTAAAGTCGAATGCAAGGAATGAAACAATTGTAATAACAACTGAAACTGCTACCGGAATAATAGACAGAATTTCTTTTCTTGCTACTACAAGAATAATTGCAACAACTATACATGCAATAAATAAATACCACATAACCGGCATACTGATATTCATGTAGCCGAAAGCATAAGCTTTAGGATATAATCCCAGTTTAATCTTCTCGCCTGACTGTACCATTGGTAAAAGACTTGCAATAAGCATTACAACAAATCCAATGATAGCCATTACTCTTAAGTTTCCCTTTGGTTTTCCTATTGCTGTACCACACTTAGGGCAAACCTTTGCTTTCTTAGGAAGCTCTGTGTTACAAGATGGACACTGCATTTTTTTACCTTCTTTCCTAATAATTTATCGTATGCCTACCAAATAAATACAAAAAATACAAATTTCATAAGCAAATCTTTTCTCAATATAAGCGGCGCGGATTTCTCTGCGCCGCCATATTGAACATCTGATGCATCCGCATCTTAAATTCTTAACATTTAAGTTAAATTACTTAATTGTCTCATTTAATGACTCGATAACAGCTGTAACCTTAGCACCAACCTGGCTATTGTAATCAGCCATAGCCTCGTCATATGTCTTAGTTCCAAGAACTACCTGTGAAAGAACTTCTACTCTCTTAGTATTGATATCTGTGATATTGTTACTAAGTACGTCTGTTGTAGGAAGAACTTCAACCATTTCGCAGTTAGCATTGAACATCTTGTAGCATTCAGTAATAATTGGATCTTGAGCCTTGTGACCTGGATCTTCCTTATCTCCAAATCCAGCAATTGCAAGATCTGGATCAATATGGTTCTTAGTTGTAAGTGTTGATGGTGTTTCTGGAGATGGAAGATTATGGAATTCTCCTTCTGCTGCTGTATAAGTCTTACCTTCTTTTCCATCCTTACCAGCTACTGTATATGTCTCTGCCTTATCATCCCAGTGTGTTCCCTTAGCGCCGTATTCCCAAGCTACCTGGATATCTCCACCGTCAAGCATTGTATCGATGAAGTACTTAAAGATTCCCTCAGCCTTTCCATCCTCATATGCCTTATATGTAATAGCCCAAGCTGGAGCAAGACGCTCTATATACTTGCCAACTTCCTTGATAGGCTTGATAGCTACAAGGCTGTCTGTCTGATCTGGAAGTAATTTAGTAAGGTTCTTATCCCATGTACCAGCCCAGTATGTAAATACTGAAGATGCAAGGTTAGCGTCCTTATTAGTAAACTTGTTACGAGCTTCCTTTGTTGAAGCATTCTGTGTAGCTGGATCAAGAATCTTATCATCAATTGCTGTCTTAAGTCTGTCCATAGCCTTCTTCATTGCTTCTTCTGAGAATCCATCTACATACTTTCCATTCTTAAGATAGAATGTGAACTTAGCATCCTGATAGAATTCTGGAAGGTAGTTAGTATATGGAGCTTCTGGCTTGTTACCACCAGCAACAAAACCTGATGTAGAGATTACATAGTTCTTGTTAGATGATGCTGCCTGAATCTTCTTAAGCATATCATAGTACTGATCATATGTCATTGTCTCATTAGCAACCTTATCTGGGTCTAATCCAGCTGCCTTTAATGCAGAAGCCTTTACATATGTACAGCATCCGTTACCACGTGTTGGTGAGAATCCGTAAAGAGCCTTTGTTCCGTCTGGACCAGCAAGTACATTACCTGACATAACAGCATCAGCCATATCAGTAAGTCTTCCTGAATTCTTAGTAGCTGACTGCTCCCAAGCATCTGTCATATCCCAAAGATATCCGTTTGATGCGAAGTTTGCAAGATAATCTGAGTTAAGAAGAACTACATCTGGAAGATCACCTGATGCAAATGTGTTCTTTACAGAGTCAGCGTAGCTTGAGTGATCTGGACGAATCCACTCAATGTCAAGTCCTGTAAGTTCCTTATAATACTCATAGAACTTAGCAGCTCCGTTAGTTTCCTTAACAACAGTTCCGTCTACCATAACTGTAAACTTACCTGGCTTTTCAACTGAAGCCCAGTCAACTGTTTCCTTTTTGTTGTCTGTAGTGTTGTTCTTAGAACCACAAGCAACAAGTCCTACTACTGATGTAAGTGTTAAACCTACAGCAGCAAACTTCTTTAATGTCTTTTTCATAAACCTTAAAACCCTCCTTATTTGGTTTTCGGGGCTTAACCCCCATTTCGTTTTTTAGACATTGATATATTATCATTTTTGTACTATTTTAACAAGACTAATTTTAATAAATATTGTATTTTTTTTGTGTTTTCTGTGAAATCTCAGTATTTATGC